>CEQG01153816.1_pt1 | contig 68969 bp, 55 predicted proteins | sample 350301 | NCBI WGS metagenome assembly CEQG01 (sample SAMEA2621242, study PRJEB7988) | marine metagenome | isolation source: saline water (ENVO:00002010), including | reverse complement strand
CGGGCATAAGCATTCCGTAGGGATAGTAATCATTATTGCCGCAAACGCATTAAACAAAGAACGTTCAAACAATCAAACAACAGTATTATTTTGCCATAAATTGATTATTACGATTGAAAAATACAATTAAAATCCCACAGAAAAAAAACTTTAAACACTTCTCTGAAATACTTTTTTTATATCTTTTCTCCCTACTTTAATTTTATGATGAATATTCTAAAAAAAGCTTGTTTTTTTTCTTTAGCAATACTTCTTGTTGGGTTTATAGGGGGTCAATTGGAGAAAAAAGTGATTCGTACCAAAGAATATGATATCCACTTTTATGTATTAAATGAAACGGTCGATTTTGAAAAAGATAAAATGTACCATTGGTACAAATCCGGGGAAATACACAATTCCTTTGGTGCTCCCGCAGGAAAGCTTTTGCATAAGGAGTTTCTTAAGTATTATGCAGACAGCCAATTGGCCGAAAAAGGGGAGTTTTATTATGGGTTAAAAAATGGGCTTTGGAAACAATGGTACAATAATGGGTATTTAATGGAGGAAGTCCGCTGGCGCAATGGAGAAAGGAATGGTTCCTATACCACTTATGGCGTAACCGGGGAACCTATCATTAAAGGGAGCTATCACAAAAATGAAAAAGACGGAATCTGGGTGGACCTTATAAAAAAGGATACTACCTGGTTTGAAGACGGTATTGCTTACAATGAGCCGCCAAGGGTAATAAAAAAGCGAATGGACTCTATAAATGGCACACCTACGTTTTTTCAAAAAATAACAAAGCCATTCAGGAACCTTTTTGGGCCGAAGCAGGATTCCGTTCAAACGAAAGAAAAAAAAGAACCTAAAGAAGAAGGGTTTTTAAAGCGTCTTTTTTCAAAAAAAGAAAAACAATAATTATATGGTCAAAGCGGCATCATTGCTATATGCCCTACTTATTTCATTGCTTGTTGGGGTCTTGTGCTATGCTTTGTTGCTGCTTTTTACTTTTAACCTAGAGCTGGAGAACCATTTTGAACAAAAAAACAAGCTGTTGTCCCATAATCAATTTTCCACCAGCTACTTTTTACACCAAAATCCGGAAGACATATTTTTAGCCCAACCCATTTTTGATGAAGAATCCAACATTGTATCAAGTTTAGAAATCAGATCCTGGGGAATGTTCAATCTTTGGAGAATCACATCAAGGGCATCCAAGGATTCTCTTTCAAATCATATTTTGGTATCCCGCCAAAGAAAAGATAATACTCCAGCTATTTACTTAAGGGATGACGGCTCCCAGTTACAAATTTCAGGGACTACCTTAATAGAGGGAGACGTTTTAATTCCATCCAGAGGGGTTAAAAAAACGGTCTTGAGCGGTCAAAACCGTTTTTATGATCCGAAAGTTTTAGGAAGCACCCAAACGGCATCCCGTTATTTGCCGGATATCGAAAACTTCCATTTAAAGGAACCTACGGATTTTGAGCTGTTTTTACTGAAAGAAGTTCCTTCGGGAACTTTTGTGAACTCATTTGAAAACCCCACGAAAGTAATCGAAGTTTCAAACACATTACAAGGGATCCACCTTAAAGGAAACATTAGGGTACGGTCCAAAGACACCCTACATGTTTTGAATGATGCTATTTTGGAGGACATCATTGTGGAGGCCCCAAAAGTAATATTTCAAAAGGGGTTTAGGGGCAGTTTACAGGTTTTTGCATCCACAGGGATCTTGCTCGAAGAAGCGGTAACCCTAGAATTTCCATCGGTCTTGGTGATCAACAACATAAATGAGGTAGAGGAACGGGAAATCCTAATTGGTGAAGGAAGTAAAGTGACAGGAAGTGTTATTTTGTTGGGAAACGGTCTTGAAACAGAACCGAAAAACACATTGAAACTAGAAAAGGATTCTAAGGTTACAGGGGAGATCTATTGTGATGGGATTGCAGAGTTGTATGGGGAGTTGGAGGGGAACATTTTCACTTCGGCCTTTCGGTTTAAGAATGCTTCAACCGAGTACCGAAATTTATTGTTCAATGCTACTATCAAATCCCTAGAAGACCCACATCATTTTTTTCAATTATTTTCAGAAGAAGAATCTACATTAGAAAACCCCTGTATATTAAAAAAGTTATGAATCGATTATTATACAAAAAGGGTTCTACCCTGCTCGAAACCATTATAGCCATTACGATTGTGACATTATGTTCCCTTATTGGCACATTGGTGTATGGGAAGGTGATTGATGCCACTCCTCCTATTTTGAAATATTCCGTTAATTATGAAATGGAAAAAATGATTTCAAGGACGCTTATCGATAAAGACATAACCCCTATGATAAATGAGTTTAAAGGGTTTCAGGTAATTAAGGAGGTAGTGCCAAAGGGATCTAATGGATTGTTTGAGGTTACCTTTTTGGCAACTTTTGGAACTCGTAAGATAGAACGGAAAATATGGGTCAAAGTAAATGAAAATTAAGGCCTTTACCATATTGGAGATTGTTATAAGTATGGCTGTAATGGCCATCATTATAACCATGGTGTATTTAGTATACATTTTCTTTACCAAGAATACCTCTGAATATGCCTCTATGTTGACTGAAAATTTTGAAATGGAACTATTCTATTCCCTTCTGAAAGAAGACTTTTATAAAAGTGACAAAGTCCTTGTGCAGGAGGATAATGGTTTCCTGGTGGTGTATTATGACCAAAGTGAGGTCTCCTATTACAGTAAAGCGGGATTTTTGTTTCGGGAAATACAGAACAAGAAAGATTCAATACCTTTAGGGTATCTTGAGGTAAATACCCTTTTTGAAAAGCCCATGCAGGGTACCGAAAACTTAGTCCAGAGTGTGAGCATTAATTCCGAGCTGTTACAACAAGGGGTGCCGTTATTTGTCTTCAAGGAATATCCATCTAATTATCTACGTACAAGGGAATGAGCATAGATTTAGGACAAATACAAAAATCGGAGAGAAGCAAGAAAACTTCTTTTCAAAATGAAAGGGCTTTCAGGTTATCAGGTTTTTTTTCAAAAAAAAAGCTATCCGATAAAAAGAAAGAGCAACTTTATAAAGATCTTACCACACTTTTAAAAGCTGGGATCGATTTCAAGACCGCACTTACCATTGTAAGGGATCAACAAAAAAAGGAAGTTCATAAAGAGATATTAAATTCCATCCTTTCCAATGTTGTTAAAGGCAAGTCCTTTTTTGAAGCATTGGAGGTCACACAGCGTTTTTCCCCTTATGAAGTTTTCAGTATAAAAATTGGGGAAGAGACCCATAAACTGGATACTATTTTGAAGGAGCTTCAAAAATTCTTCCAGCGTAAGGTAAAGCTAAAAAAACAGGTAACGTCCATCCTCATTTACCCTGTTTTTATCTTGGTACTAACTTTTGCAACACTATATTTTATGCTCACATTTGTGGTCCCATTGTTTCAATCGGTATTCAACCAGTTCAATAGAGAATTGCCAGCTTTGACAAGGTTTGTGATATCCCTCTCCAAAAACTTTTCGAGTATTTTTTTAGGAGGGCTCCTTGCTATTGCTATCCTATTTCTACTTTACAGAAGAATTAGAAGAACCACATATTTTAAGGTGATGTCCTCTAAGATACTTCTAAGGATCCCTTTTTTCGGAAAATTGATTAAGGAAATATACATCACCCGATTTTGCCAAACCATGGCGCTTTTATTAGTTTCCAGAACATCTTTAGTAGAGTCATTAGGCTTGATAAGGCATATGATAGGTTTTTATCCCCTTAAAAAAGCATTGGAAATAATGGAAAATGATGTTACAAGAGGCATCACCCTAGGGGATTCAATGCAAAAATCGAAGATTTTTGATGCTAATTTGATTTCCATGGTAAAAATAGCGGAACAGGTAAACCAATTGGATGCTATGTTTGTGAATTTGTCTGAGCAATATGATGAAGAGGTAGAGCATAAAACCAAAGTAATGGGTGCTGTCATTGAGCCCATGCTAATCCTTTTTATTGGGGGTATTGTGGGGGTCATCATGGTATCGATGTATGCCCCAATGTTTGATTTAAGTAAAGTAATAGGAGGAAATTAAGGATAATTAAAAACTATTCATATCTTTAAAAGCAAATTTTGAATATGAATTTGGTCCCTAAAATTTTTTGGAAAAAAAGGATGAGCCATTTATTTGTGAAGGCATATTCCATGACGGAGATTTTAATAGTCCTTTGCATTATTGGGATCCTTATTATGCTCGTGCTACCCAACCAAACATCTGTAATAAGCCAAGCCAAAGCGATTGAAGCACAAAGTATGCTGAACCATTTATATGCTTTAGAGAAAAGCCATTTTTATCGTTATTCAAGATATTCCTCCAGTTTTGAAGAATTGGGCTTCGAACCCTCACTTACCATAGATAAGGGTGGCCAAGCCGTCTATAATATTGAGATATTGGAATCCAGTACCAACGGGTTTAAAGCGCGAGCTACTGCATTGTCGGATTTTGACGGGGATGGTACATTTAATGTTTGGGAGGTAGATGAAAACAAAGTCCTGAAAGAGGTTACTAAGGATTGATCTGTTTGGAAGTGATAATGGATATCTTGATTTGCCTATGCTTAGGTTTGTTGGCATTTCAAGATTTTACATATAGAGCCGTGCACATAGTCGTTCTAAGCATACTTTTTTTTATTGGGAGTGTTCGGTTTTGGTTATTGGGGCATCCCATTGGATTAATTTTCAATACATTGATTTTTATTATAGTTGTTCTTTTATTTCTTTGGGTCTATATTTCAATTAAAACCAATAAAGTGGTAAATCCATTACAAAAACATTTAGGATTGGGGGACATCCTATTTTTTTTGGCCGTTTCCCCCTTATTTAGTGTATTTAACTATATGTTGTATTTCATTTCAGGGATGATTCTGTCGATAGTTTTTTCAATGCTATTTTTGAGGACCAAGGAAAATATTCCCTTGGCTGGGATTCTTTCCACATATCTTCTAGGGTTAAAAGTTTTTAGTTTCTTTACCGAAGAAGATCTTTTTTTTAACCCAATAGTATATAAATTCCTTTGAAGCATTTATCGGATATCGAACTTTCCACACAAAACCAGCAGTTGATCCAGCCGGATATGGCCTATCATTTTGGGATCATACCAAAAGGGATGATAGAAGGTAATCTTGTTCTTTATATAAAGGAAGAAAGTAGGGAAAATATCTCCAAGAATGAATTGGAGCTGATTTTAGGGCAACCCATTGTTTTAGAGTACGTCCCAAAACAACTTATAAATAAGGCACTTTCTAAATACTACCGCACTGATTCCTTAAAAAAAGAGCCTTCCCAGTTCACCCTAGGAAATGATTTTTTGGAGAATTTAATCTGGGATGCCAAATCCACTGGAAGTAGTGATATCCACTTTGAGGCTTTTAAAGAAAAGGCAAGGATACGTTTTAGAATTGATGGAAAGTTAATAGAACGTTACGATGTAAAGCTAGACGACTATCCCGAACTGGTCAACAAGATAAAAATAAAATCCAAGCTTAATATTACCGAAAAAAGGCTTCCCCAGGATGGACGAATCAACTACAGTGATTTTGATATTAGGGTTTCTATTCTCCCAACACTTTATGGAGAGAAAATTGTAATGCGTATCCTGGGAAAAGATACTTCCAATGTATCTATAGAAAAACTGGGGATGAGCCCAGAAGAGAGAAAGGTCTATCTAGAAGCTATCAATGCGACAAAGGGAATCATCCTAATAAGTGGCCCTACCGGGTCCGGGAAGACAACTACACTATACGCTACTTTAAAGATCCTGAATAGGTTGACCGACAATATTCTTACTATTGAAGACCCCATTGAGTACACCATGGACGGGATTAACCAAGTACAGTTAAGGGAAGATATAGGCCTTACGTTTTCAAGTGCTCTAAAGACCTTTTTACGCCAGGACCCCGATATTATCATGTTGGGTGAAATCCGTGATGAGCAGACCGCACAGATGGCCATAAGGGCAAGTTTGACAGGCCATTTGGTTTTATCAACAATACATACAAATTCTGCCCTTGGAACGCTTTCAAGATTGATCGATATGGGGGTTCCCGCTTTTTTAATTGCAGAAACCTTAAGGATTTCGGTCGCACAACGATTGGTAAGAAGGCTCTGTGAAAGCTGTAAGGTTATTTCTGAAAATACAGATGAAGTTCCAAAAGGCCTTCCAAAACTAAACCAACACTATACTGCTGTGGGGTGTGATGATTGCTTCCATACAGGCTATAAAGGACGAATTGGGGTCTATGAGTTTATTCCTATTACCCCCAAGGTGAAAGAACTTATTAAATCAGGTAACCTTAATACCAATCATCCAGACCTCAAATATGATAAACTTTCTGAAAAGGCGTTTAATTTATTAAAAGAAGGGGTAACTACTTTGGAAGAAGTATATCCTTTGTTAATTGAAGATAAATAACGAGCATGATAAAACGAGTACTACTTATTGGCTTATTGCTTTCCAGTCTGTTCACTGTTGCGCAAACCGATAATAAAAGTGTTGAAGCTACCTTCAATGAGATCAGCAAATCCAAAAAAGGGCTAAACGAAAAGATAAGGATTGATATATCCGGGCTTACGCTTTATGACTTTATAACATCCATAGCCGATGAGCATGAACTAAACGTTAGTGTGGACAATAGCCTGAATGAAATTGTCAACACCAATTTTTTTGATGTGGAGGTAAAGGATGTTTTACTTTTCCTGATACAGAAATATGACTTGGAAGTTAGTTTCTCCAACAATATCATCTCTTTTAATAAAAAAGCCCCTGTTGAAAAAAAACCCGTTGCCAAAATCGAAAAACCGATCGATGTAAACTATAATCCACAAAATGGCTTTCTATCGGTAAAGCTGCAAAATGATTCCCTCCCAAAGGTAGCCCAAAGAATTACCGAACTATCCAATAAAAATGTGGTCTTAGCTCCGAATATTAAGGAAATGAAGGTCTCTGCCTATATTTTAAACCGCCCTTTTGATCAGGTCATGGATATGCTGGCAAAATCCAATCAATTATCCGTTTCCAAAGATGAAAATGATTTTTATTATTTGGAAAAAATAGACCCTGTGATTACGGAGAACAATCAAAACGAACCCAAATCCAATAGACGCAGAAACAGTAGGGTCACCAGCCCACAAAGTACTGGGGATCTAGAGTTAAGTCTTAATCAAAATGGGTTTTTAAATGTTAGGGCTTTTGAATCGGACCTAACAAGTATTATTACCCAGGCGGCTGAACTACTTAATATCAATTACTTTTTTTATGATAAGCCTACAGATGAAACGACTACCCTTTTAGCCAATGAGATTGATTTTGACCAACTCCTTAACAACATTTTCAAAGGGAAAAAGTATACGTATAAAAAAGCTGAGGGTCTATACTTAATAGGACAGCACAACACGGAAGGACTTCGAACCACCGAACTTATTCAATTGGAGAACCGAACCATAGAATTGGTTTTGGCAACCCTGCCAAAAGATCTTACCGAAGGTATTGATGTCAAGGAAATTGTAGAGCTCAACGGAATTATAGTAGCAGGATCAAAGCCACGGATTTTAGAGCTCAAGGAATTTATAAGGGAAATAGACAAAATTGTACCGATGGTACAAATAGAGGTATTGATTGTACAATACCAAAAATCCAATGAGGTACAAACAGGCCTTCAGGCAATCCTTGGTGAGGAAGGAAAAGACGTCCAAACGGGAGGGGTCCTTTTCCCAAGTACGGACGTAACCCTCAACTCAAGTTCTATCAACAATTTGATCGATGGATTTAATGGTTTCGGAATTTTTAACCTTGGTAAGGTTACAGAAAACTTTTATGCCAACCTTTCAGCTTTGGAGAACAATTCCATTATCACCCTTCAGTCCACTCCAAAGATCGCGACACTTAGCGGGCATGAAGCGAGTGTTTCCATTGGGCAAACCAGCTACTATTTTGAACAGAACAACCGGTTGATCAATACGGGGATAACGGACAATATATTGCAATCGGGTCAATGGAAATCAACAGATGCCAATTTAAGTGTACTTATAAAGCCTTTTGTTTCCAAGGATGAGCAGGTTACCTTGACCATAAGTGTTGAAAAAAGTGCCTTTTTGGGCAGGGCAGGTGAAAACGCACCCCCCGATAAAGCAACCCAAAGATTTGAATCACTCGTACGTGTCAAGGGTGGAGATATGATCTTATTAGGGGGGCTCGATGAGCTGGACAAACAAAACTCGGGAAGTGGCACACCGTTCCTGTCAAGAATTCCTATCATTAAATGGTTTTTTAGCAGTAGGACCAAATCAAGGTCAAAATCCAAATTACATTTATTCATTAAACCGACTATTGTGTATTAATGATGGTTTCATTCCTAAATAAGGTTTTGATAAAGAAAGTGGTTGGAGTGCATATCCACACCACAGACGCAGAGGAATCCTTTGCTGCCATAACATTAAAGTTATACAAAAACAAAGTTGAAATTGCAGACGAATCCCGTTTTGAAACAATTTCCCAACTTTTGAAAAGCCTCAAAAAGAGCACGCCACTATTTATTTCGGTTACCGGGAGCAAAATCATCAACAAAGTAGTAGATGATAATGAAACGCACTATTTGGATAGTATCCTTTTTGGGAAAAGCCCAGATGACTTTTACATTTCTGAATATGTAGAGGATTCCATTAGGATGATCTCCCTTACGAGGAAAGCACTTTTGAACGATTACATAAATAAATTCCAAGAGTCAGGACATTCGATACTAGGGTTTTTTGTAGGTCCATTTTCTTTGGAAAAGATAAAGCCATTGATAGGGTTCAACGGAAGCCTTAGTACTCCTTACGGAGTTTATAGGTTCGGCAAGGGGTTGCATTCGGAAGCACCTCTCAAAATGGTAGAAAAGACCCATATTGGGGAAGATGTTATCGGGACAGAAAGTATTTTCGCCTTTTCGGGGCTTATCAATCATCTCAACCCCGAAAACATTCAATCCAATTTTGAGCACTTGAATGCTTCTAATAAAGAAGAGACTGTTTATAAAAAGGCGTTCAACTTTTTTGGAGCGATCCTTCTGGTGGGATTCTTAATTCTTTTAACCACAAGTTATTTCCTACAGTCATTTTATGCCAACAAGAGTGCCGAAATTCAGTATGAAGTTACTTTAAAAAATCAAGAAATGGGACAGATTGCTATTTTGAAGCAAGATTTGAACTATAAGAAAAATATTATTGAAAATTCTAGCTTGGGAAGTGATGCCTTTCTAAGCCAATATATTTTTGAAATTACCAAGACCGTGCCTGAAGAAATCCTTTTGACCCGTCTGGATATTTTCCCCATACAAAAAAGTATACGCCCAAAAGAGAAAATATTGATCACCCCAAACAGCATACTTATAGAGGGGCATTCTAATGAAGCTTTTGTGGTAAATCAATGGATCTCTGAAATAGACGGTTTGGAGTGGGTTAAGAAGACCGAGCTCACTTCGTATTCCCATGTAAAAAGTGAATATCAATTTACCTTATTAGTCCAGTTGTAATGTTTCAGCAATTTTCCTACAAAAAAAAGTTTTATGCATTAGCGATCTTAGCCATTCTGCTGGGAGCCACTGCCTATAAGCGTTCTTTTAAGGGAACTTTGGACGCAATTGAATTTTACTATCATTCTAAAAAGGATTTAAACAAAAATGACGCAATAGCCCAAGAATTATTCCTTTTGAAACAGGAATTGATGATCTTGGACAACAATATCGGCCGTAAGACAAACAATCCAAAAGCAGTACAGAACCAAATCCTGGACTTTTTAAACAAAGATGGAAAAGGTGTTCTTGTGGCTAAAATAGAGAATGTCCATAAATCGGAAGACGACTATTTTTTTATATATTCCAACCAGATAAGCTTAATGGGAGAGCTGAATGATTTGTTGGAAGTAATTTATTCCTTTGAAAGGAGCTTCCCCTTCGCAAGGATTGCTTCCATCCGTTTTGATGTGAAGCGTGACCCAAGAACTTCGAAAAAAGAGCTTTTTAACCATATTATTTTTCAGAATTATGAAAAAAAAGAACAACCTTAGATTTTTATTTGCCACGGTATCGCTTTTCTTTTTTGTTTCCTGCGAGGACATTCTAGAAGAAGACATTTCAGGAGATTTTGTAAATACCATTTTTCCAAAAGAAGGTGATACCGTAGAAGGCAATACGGTCCAGTTTCTCTGGAATTCTTTGGAAGGAGCTGAAAGCTATACCCTTCAGGTCTACTCAAACACCAGTTTGGTTTTGGATACCACAGTCACAACTTCAAATTATGAAGGCACTTTTACATCCAGCCTTTACGAGTGGCGTATAAAGGCCGAAAATAACGGGTATGAGACCCAATATACCTTTCCGGAGTCTTTTGAGGTCATAACCTCATTGGATCTGACAAACCAGTCCGTAATACTTACCAATCCTTCCGAAGGCCTGTATACCAACAACGCCAGTATCATTTATGCATGGGAAGCTTTGGTTGCGGCAGAAACGTATACTTTTGAACTGTTAAAGACAGAAACCTCCGGAACTACGTTGGTATATCTTGAGGAAGGCCTAACGACAACTTCCCTGTCCCTTGATGCCACTGTTATGGACCAGGATGCAGCATATAGCTGGCGTGTTAAAGCGGTCAATGCCACCAGTGAAACTTCTTTTAGTTCAAGAAACCTCTATTTGGATACGGTTGACCCATCAACGCCAAGCCTGGTTTCACCATTGTTTGAAGAAGAATTTTTATTATCGGATAATATTGCATTTTCTTGGAATTTCCCGAATGATACAGGAGCAGTAAACTCTACGATAACGAGTTACTATGAAATTGCCTCAGATGAAAGCTTCACAAACGTTATTGAAAGCGGAAATAGTGTTGCAACTAATTTTGACTATACCTTTTCCAGTATCGGTACTTATTACTGGCGTGTTCGAGGGGAAGACGATGCGGGAAATATAGGGGCCTATAATTCCAATGGAAAACTGATTGTAAATGAATAAAACTTGGTTAAATAGGATGCTATTGATAGCACTATTAATTATTTGGTCCATCGTGGGATATAAATTTATCAATGGTTTTTTTGCTAAAAGAGAAATGCCAGAACTTTCCCTTTCTTTGCCTATAAATTATAGCGAAAACCTTGTGATAAGGGATACTTTTAAATTAAAACAATTACGGAGGGACCCATTTTTAGGGAGTTATGAGAAGAGTTTTTCAGAGACCAAAGTATTCACCCCTTCCAAAGTCGCCGTAAAAAAGTCCAATAGCTGGCCTAAGATTGAATATTTTGGATATGTCCAAAGCGAAAATAGCAACCATCCTTTGATACTGTTAAAGATTGACAATAAATTAATCCGTATTCGGAAAGGAACACAAAAAGACCACTTGATTATTAAAGAGGTTTATGAAGATTCAATCCTTGTGCTTAATGGGAAGGATCGAAAGATGTTTTTAAAACAATAACCACTTTTTGATATACCGCAACTCTTTTGAGAAAGAACTAAAGAATAGTCCAATTTAAATTTTAAAATCAATTTAAATCTGTTAGTTTTTGTGTTTCAAAGGGTTAACAAAAAATAACAATAAAATGTTAATGAAAAAATTTTATTGTTAATTTTTTTTCCTATTTTGGAACCAGTACATTACACTAACAACCAACATCCTGAAAAATCCATCTCCACTTATTTGGTACATCAACTCAGCACTGATTTTAGGATTAGTTGTATACTTGATTTTTCATCACACCTCAGAACAGAAAAATGACATTGCCTATATAGACAATGTCATTACTTTTTCAAAATTCAACTATTCCATAGAGCTGCAAAAGGAGAACGAGAAAATAATCAAAGGACAAAAGTTTTTGGTAGATAGTCTTGTGATGGTACTAAGGGATGAGCAATCAGAAGGAAAAACCAATGAAGCACTTCAACGACAATTTATGTCCGAAAACAATAGGCTGAAAGAAATGGGCGAGTATTTTTCAAAGGATACCGGAAAAAAGGTCTGGGATCGATTAAATGTCTATGTAAAGGAATACGGAGAAAAGAATCATTATCAAATCATTTTAGGAACACAAGGTAGCGGCAATATCATGTTTGCTGAAAAAAGCCTTGATATAACAGAACCTTTTCTGAAATATGCCAATTCCAGATATGAAGGTGAATAATAGTTAAACAAAATTAACCGAGCATGATAAAGCTCGGAAATGATCGAGACAAAAAGTAAATATGATGGGGAGAACCATATTTAGCATTGTTATTTTCTGTTTCCTTGTGATTTCCTGTAAATCGGATACCAAGGAAGAATCTACTTCGGCAATCCAGCAAAAAATATTCCAGCTTCAAAACCAAGGGTGGAAGTCCAAAACGGTTTCCCATTTTGTGGGGGACATTACCTATAGTGCTACCGAGGTTCCCAAAGAATATTACTTTTTAAAACAAGGGTTGAGCCTTGATTCCATATCAAAACTTTCCAGTCAATTTTCTAAGGAACGTATCATCGAAGTGGAGTTCGAGCATGTCAATGAAGTGGACCTGCTTTTGAAAGAGTTTACCAAGCTAGATTATGAAAAGAGTGTTATGTACATGTCTTCTGGTATCCAAAACGATTTTTTTGTAGTTACACAAGGAAAAGATACCATACCCAGTATTGGAGTGCATTTTGAAAGACATTACAAAGTAAGCCCATTTCAGAGAGTGTTGATCTATTTTACCGGTGTGCCGGAGAATGCCCCCATACAATTAATTTACAGGGACCGTTTGTTCAACAACGGTAATTTTAAGTTCAAATTTGAAGATGTTCCATTGAAATTATAACATTTATGATACAAAAAATTAGAGATAGCAGGGTTTCAAAAGTAGTCGCAGTCTACCTTTCACTTCAAATGTTCTTATCTGTTGTTCAGCCCAATAGTTTATGGGCTTCTACTAGCGGTCCTTCCCAGCCAGAATTTAATTCATTTACTCCCATTGGGACTTCGGATATGGTGAACCTCTCCACAGGAGATTTCAATTACAATATCCCTATCATGGATGTAGGCGGTTATCCTATCAACCTTGCCTATGACTCGGGCATTACCATGGACCAGGAAGCCTCTTGGGTGGGGTTGGGATGGAACCTGAACGTCGGCCAAATTAACCGGCAAGTACGTGGTATCCCAGATGATTTTAACGGGGACGAGATAGTCTATGAAGACCATATAAAGGACAATAAAACCGTGGGTGTAACTTTAAATATAAATGTTTCGGCAATTGGAATTGGTGACGCTGGTTTAGGGGCTTCTACAGGGGTTACTATTCAGCACAATAATTACGAAGGCATTAGTTTCAAACCATCCTATGGGGTTTCTTTTGATATAACCCAGCACATGTCGGCAGGAATGCAGCTTACCAGTTCTGCTACAGATGGTGTTTCCTTTAGCCCAAACTTAAGTATTAGTAGTAGGGGAAGTGCATTGAATAACACGGCCAATTATGGATTGGGAGCAAACATTGGTTTAGGGTATAATTCAAGACAGGGATTATCTTCATTTAGCTTAGGATCTTCTTATTCGTTAAGTAAATTATCTGGAAAGCAGACAAATTCCTTGCGGTCAAATTCAAATAGCTCTATATCTTTTGTGAATCAAACATTTACCCCATTTTCGAGGGCTCCTTACTACCATTCCAATGCCTCTTTTGCATTTTCTTTAGGGGGAGATGTATGGGGAATCGATGCAGAAATTGGTTTAACAGGGTTTTCATCACTCCAAAGGCTATATGACATAACAGACACCCAATCTGGTTTGCCAGGTATACAAAGAAGTATTCCAGCCTTTGGGTATAATCATACACAAAAGGCAAATGAATTTTCCATCTTGGATTTCAATAATGAAAAGGAGGATATTGTTAGTAAAAATACCCTGGTATTGCCGGTTACCAATTATACCTATGACCTTTTTCAGGTAAATGGGCAAGGAATGAATATGATGTTTAGACCTTTTAGGAGCCAAGTAGGTTATTTATCCCACAATAGGGTAATTGATCAATCTAGTTCAGAGAATTTAGGGGGTGAGTATCAATTTGGTGCAGGAGCTCATATAGGTTTTGATTTCAATACCATGACCGGGACTACGGAGACAGGGGTATGGGACACGCAGGTGCTTGAATTTTTCAAAAAAGATCTTGAGAATACCGATCCACTACCCTATGAAGAGTTTTATTACAAAGCTGTAGGGGAATATACCGTAGATCCAGAAGGTACAATCTTTAATGATGATCTTGGGGGGAATCAGCCTGTCCGAATTGGTCTTGGCGGGACTCCTTTTAGTTTTGGAAAATATGCCAAAAATGAATTTGAGAAAAAGAAATCCTTTGAACTGCCACCCAGTACCACGCCACCCAATTCTGATGACTATGAACTAATACCCATTAACGACAGAATCAAAAGAACTCAGCGGGAATTAAGAAATAAAGCGGTTATTCCAGTGACCCAAGAAGAGGCTCGGTATGACACCTTATTCAACTATGAAGAAAACAGACCTTTTAGTCAACCACATCATATTGCTGGTTTTAAGGTTATTAACACCGATGGATCCAGGTATGTTTATGGTGAGAATGTCTATAATTCTTTAAAAGAGGAAATTACATTTGCCACCAACCAAAAAACACAAGCACTCACTTCTAATTATTTAGAACAAGGGACGGCCCCTTACATTCTAAATCAGGCAACCCGAAACAATGACAGTGGTCAAGATCATTATTTCAATAAAGTGGTTACACCTCCTTATGCACATACTTATTTGTTGACTTCAGTCCTCTCAGCAGATTATGAAGATGTTGATTTTAATGGACCTTCTATAAATGATGTGGGTTCCTATACTTTATTCAATTATCAGTTATATGACGATGAATTTGCATGGAAAACCCCCCATGGAAATAATATTGCTTCTTTTAATGAAGGATTGAACACTAGGGATAATGACCAAAAAAGTACTATTATCCGAGGTGTCAAGGAATTGAAGTACCTTAATACCATTGAGACCAAAACCCACGTAGCTTATTTTCAACTATCCAATAGAAGCGATGGGGTAGGTTCAGATGATTCGCATCAGCAAAAAATTGATAAGATCTACCTATTCAGTAAGCCTGAAATAGACAAACTTATGGAAGATGCAGGAGTTACCAATATTTCCCAGTTAACTTCAAATATTTTAAATGAGAATGCCATTAAAATTGCTCATTTTGTATACGATAGAGATGGAAATGGAACGGATGATTATGATTTGTGTCCTGGGGTGCCAAATAGTTCCAATGGAAAACTCACGTTACATGAATTGTATTTCACCTATCGAAAATCCAACATGGGGAAATACAACCCTTATAAATTTTACTACAATACGACCCTTAACAGTGAGGACAGCAATTTTCCTTATCAGGCAAAGGCACAAGATATTTGGGGGAATTACAAACCCCACAACGGGAGTAATTTATTATTGGGTATAGAGCCTAACCCGCAAGAATTCCCATTTGTAGACCAAGAAGATCGTGAATTACAGGATTTTTATGCTCAGGCATGGACATTGACATCAATTGACCTACCCTCTGGGGGAACTATTGACATTAACTATGAAAGTGATGACTATCAATATGTTCAGGACAAAAGGGCCATGCAGATGTTTAAGGTTGTTGGGGTTACCAAGGATGATGAGATCCCCAGCTTGGCAGATATTGGAAACGATTTATTGTACACACCAGGAAATAATTACGATGAAGAAGGCAGGTACTTAATTATTGAGACACGGGAATCTAACAGTAATGGAGTAATTACAAAAGATGAGTTCATTGATAGGTATTTGGGGGACTATGCCGACAAGCCCATTTATTTTAGGTTTTTGATGAACATGACCAAAGAGGGGGGTACAACCAGTGCACCTCCCGCAAATGATCGTGGCTTTGAGTATGTTACCGGATATTTTGAAATTGAGGACTTGGATGGAATTGAAATTTTTGAAGACGCTTCACAAGAGGTCATCTACGCTGCCATCCCAATGAAGTTTACAGACGTGGAAGGGGGCGTAGCCAGCTCTACACAGGTCAACCCCATTTCAAAAGCAGGATGGTATTTTGGAAGAAAAAACCTCCAAAGGGACATGTTTGGCCTTCCGGCGTATTCAGAATTCTCCAGTATTACCGATGTAACCGAAGAATTAGTTGCCAGTTTGGAAGCCTTATCGGAATTGTTTCAGGGTCCCAATAAGAAACTACGGAACGAACGTCTTATTGCTCGTCGTTTTGAACCACAAAAATCTTGGATTCGGTTACAAGAACCTACAAAAACGAAATTAGGTGGTGGGGTACGGGTAACCTCAATTAAAATGTTTGATAATTGGGATGATATGTTGGATACAGACTCATTCGACCATGGTCAGAGTTATGGACAGGAATATACATATCAGCTTGAAGATGGCACTTCTTCAGGAGTAGCGACCTATGAACCCAATATGAGCAAGGAGAATCCTTTTGTAGAACCTTTCTACCACAAGGGAGAAAATTTAGTGGCTCCAAGAGAGCTTAATTATGCTGAAAAACCTTTTGGGGAATCTTTCTTTCCTTCGGCAAAGGTAACCTATAGCAGGGTAACGGTTCAAAATCTCTCTAGGGAAAGGGAAATTTCACCTGGAGTAATGCAAAGATTAAAAAGACATGCTACAGGTAAGGTAATCAATCATTTTTATACCAGTAAAGACTTCCCAACCTTAGTAGATTTTACAAGTATGAACGGCCCTGAAAACTGGGCTTCCAATGAATCCAATGTCATCCCAAATGCCCTAGGGGGTTTATTGGGTCTCGAAATTGATGTAAAGACAGAGCTTACCCTTTCACAAGGTTTTAGTGTCCAAACCAATGATATGGACGGTAAACAAAAAAGGCAGGAGGTTTTCAATGAACAAGGCCAATTTATTTCAGGAGTGGACTATAATTATCAAGTGGATGAAAACGGAAACTTGGATAATTTTGTCAATACTATCAATTCCAACGGAGTTTTAACTCCGCAGGAAGTGGGGATGCAATATGACGTCTATAATTTCTTTAATAAAAATTACACACAGACTAAAACAGCAGGGGTCCAAGGAAATCTAACAATATTCCCCCCTTCTCCTTTCCCTTGGTTGCTACCAGTGGGTGTACCTAATTTTGCGAAGCATACCAATACATTGCAAACAGTAACGACCACAAAGGTTATCCATAGAAGTGGTATTTTAAAGGAAAAGATTGCTTATGACCTTGGAGCCATGGTAAGCACCAAAAACCTGGCTTGGGATGCTACTACTGGGGAGGTCCTACTTACGGAAACCGATAATGAGTACAATGAAGGCTATTTTAATTTTAATTATCCAGCCCATTGGTATTACAAGGGGATGGGACTGGCCACCCAAAATGTTGGAATTAGCGGAATCATGACCAAGGACGAAGAAGTTTTTGCTTACGATTTTATAGATGCCGAGGAAATCTTTTTCCCTGGTGATGAATTATTGGTTGAGCACTTGGATGTAAGCGGGAGTAATTATGATGAAGGGTTTGTAGAAAAATTATGGGTCACCAAAGTAAATGGAAGGCTCATTCAACTCATGGATGGAAACGGGGAGGTGGTAAACTATGCTTGTGAACCCGACGCCATGAAGTTTACAATTGTGCGTTCAGGATACCGTAACCAAGCAATGGCTTCAATGGCCTCGGTGACAAGTATGGTCAATCCCTTTGAAAGTGCTACTCAAATAGACTCCACCACCTATCATTATTTAAAAGGAGAAGGCGTAAATCCACGAATCATTAATGCCAGTGCCGTGCAATACAGTGATGCATGGACCGGGCAAAACGAAAGCAATCTACCTCCCTTTCCGAACAATCTTATCTCCCAATTACAGTCAATGGATTATAGCGCCCCAGACCCTATTGATGGAAGGTCCTATGGATTTAACCCCTATAAATATAACGTTCGAGGCGATTGGAGGGCTTTGAGGTCTCATGCCTATTTAACAGGGAGGAACAATAGCCAAGAGGACAATGGCGAAGCATTGAGAAGGAAAGGATTTTTTAATGAATTCAACCCCTATTACAAGAAAGAGGGAACAGCTGCCAGTTGGCAAATCAATAATTTCCAATGGACTTTTGCCAGTGAGATCACGCAATTTAGTCCTTACGGCACCGAACTCGAAAACAAGGATGCACTGGGACGTTACAGTGCGGCCCAGTATGGGTATAATTATACCTTACCTGTAGCCGTAGCGTCTAACAGCAGTTATGCAGAAATAGGCTTTGATGGTTTTGAGGACTATGATTATCAAGGGGCCAATGGAGAAAATTACAATCCCCACTTTGGTTTGGCGAGTATCAACCCCAATGTAAGCCTCACCGAGATTGAGGACAACATTGCCCATACCGGTCGCCGTAGTATTAAAATAGAACCCAACAGTGAAGAAACCCTTCTTAGTAGGGATTATACCAATCAATGTGATAACAATATTCCTATAGAGGATCCAGATTGTACCACTCCTCCAACTTGTAATTATTTTCCTTCAGAACTTGCAGTTACTGATCCTGAAGGAACAATATGGACTGTTAATGGTACTTGTGTTGAAGGAATTGTTGAGTATAGAATACCAAATTATGAAAATTATGATGCTCATCTTTGTGAGCCCATTGATGCTAATAGTTGTTTTGGTAATCCTCCAAATTATGATGTAAAATTTTCTAATCCTGATGATACTCCAAATGAATTAGTAATTACAGTAAAAGTATACTGTGTTGACGGCCTTGATTGTGGAGCATCGGATTCACAGTTTTCAATTACTGTTTATTATGAAATAGACGGTGCACCTAATACCAATTGTAATGGAGATAATCCTTCTCCCTGTAGTATAACTTTGTCTTATCAAGATTTATAAAAATATGAAAAAATTACTTATTGTCTTTTTGATGCTCTTTACAATTATTATTAAAGGGCAAACCACTTGCGAAAACAACTCTTTTTTATTGGAGCCAGGAGAAACCTATGTAATCAGTGCCTGGGCAAAACAGGAAACCACCGCCCAGTTAAAAAGCTATCCAGATCCGCAGATTTCCTTCACCATTATTGCAGGTTCCCAGGAATCTGCTGTGGTATTTTTAACCTCAGGTCCCATTATTGAAGGATGGCAACGTATTGAAGGGAGTTTTAAACTGCCCTCCGATATTTCCCTTTTTGAGCTGAATTTACATTCTGGAAGTACCGCATGTTATTATGATGATATCCGCATTTCTCCATTCAACAGCAATCTTAAATCGTTTGTATACGATCCCGAAACACAACGGTTAACGGCAGAGCTGGATGAGAACAACTATGCTACCTTTTATGAATATGACAAAGAAGGAGGATTGGTACGTGTAAAAAAAGAAACCGAACGCGGGGTTTACACCATTCAGGAAAGCCGTTCAGGAAACTCTACCTTAAGCAGGCAATAGTATGAAAAAGCTTCTCGTAAAACCGATTTATTTAGTTGTGCTGTTTTTCTTCACGGCATGGGAAAGTCATGCCCAAAAAAAAGATAGCCCTACTGTGGAGGATTTACTACAAAAAACGGTTCTTTTTTATGAAAGCCAGCCCACCTATTCGGTAGACCTTACCTATCGTTTATTTAGGGATACGATATCCCCCAAGACGATCGAAGAATATGGTGGACTGTTTCAAAAGCAAGGGAAAAACACCTATTTAAAAATAGATCAAACAGAATTTTTAAACAATGAAAGGGCTTCTTTAAAGGTAAATCATGATCAAAAGGCCATGTTGTTCAGTTCCCCAAAAAATGAAGCACAAGCCATCTCATTATCCCCTTTACAGATAAGGCAGTATTTGAAAAGCTTTTCTAAAAAGGAGGTGTATTCTTCTAAGGGAGCATGGGTCTGTAAATTATCCACGCCAATATTTACCCAACTACCGTATGGGACAATTTGGATATTTATCAATAAAAAAACCTATGCCATCGAAAAGCAACGAATGGAATTAACAGCCCCAAAAGGATATAAAGACGAGAAAGGAAATTTCACCATGCACCGAAAATATTTGGAGATCGTGTTCTCAAATTTTTCTGAAACCCTAGAAAATTCCGCTCGCTTAAAATTAAGCAACTACGTCCACCAAAGAAACGGTGAAGTTACTGTAACAGGAACTTACAAGGACTATGATTTATATACAACCGCAAATCAATAACCTCTATGAATTTCGCCAGTATAACAAAAATACAACGCTTAGCTGCAAAAAAAGTATTGCTTTTATCTGTAATGGTACTCACTTCAATAGGTATCCAAGCCAATGAAGTCATTATGTATTCTCAAACGTTTACGGGAAGTCAGATAAATACCAGTCTTAGTTTTACGGTTGAAGACCTAGAGCTTTCCTCGGGCCTCACCTTTTCAACCTTAAAAGGCAATCCTTTCCTTCAGTTGGAAGTTGATGATACCATAGCTCCATTTGTTGACTTTACCTACACCTTGCAGGTAAACATCACCCCTTTTACTATCAATGGAACGCAGCAAGGATCTTATAACAAGACACTGGTGGTAAAATATAACCCTAATTCAAATACCCTAAATTTTAATGATCTCGTCTACCATGAACTTAAAAACAAAAGTAAGATAATTGTCAACGTAACGGGAATTACCTTTAATGACCATACCAATAATACTACCTCAAGCACTACACCTGCCAATATAAAACTCTCAACGGGATTTCTTATAGACCGTTACTACGAACTTAACGAGTCCGTGTCCCCATTTGTTTCGGCCAATAACGGTAATGCCGATTTTCTTTCCTTAAGTTGGTCTGCCATTGCCGGTGCGGAAAGCTATGATGTAGAATGGACTTGGGTAGATAACTATAGTGCCACTATTGGGGGGACACTCCCTAATAGTCAAATTGACTTGCCTGTTTGGGAATTTAAGAACAATAGTACCCGAATCAATACAGAACAAACACAATATAAGATTCCAAAGATTTATGGAAATGGATTTTTGGTCTTCCGGGTGCGTGCCGTGGGCGTATTCTTGGACGCTATAAGTTATCCCAAATTCAGTGAATGGTCCTCAGAACCTACACAGACCTCACCTAAAGTAAGTCATTGGTCACACGTTACTATAACAAATAGTGAACCTTATAAAAACTGGCAATTTCAAGCTAGTTATGCCGAAGAAGGAAAGAAAAAAGAAGTGGTCAGCTATTTTGACGGGACTCTTAGAAACCGTCAAACCGTTACAAAAATCAACACCGAAAACTCTGGGGAGGGCCTTGCCATTGTAGGAGAGGTCATCTACGATAACCAAGGGCGGCCAGCAGTAGAAATCCTCCCTGTTCCTGCCAATGACAACCCAAATCATTTAGGATACCATCCTAAATTCAACAGGAGCTCTATTAACCCATCGAATCCCTACACTCAATGGGATTTTGATTGGGAAAGCAGCCTAGAGGGAGAAGAATGTGATTTGGTAAATGAAGGGTTGAGTACCAATCAAGGATCTGGAAAGTATTATTCCACAAATAATTCGAGTACCAGCCCCTATGCCGATTTGGTCCCTTCTGCACAGGAAGGCCCCAGTAGTAACAATTCGTTCCCATTTTCCCAGATTGAATATACAACAGATAATACGGGGAGAATTGCTAGGAAAAGTGGTGTTGGGGTACAACACCAACTAGAATCGGGACATGAAATGATTTATCTATACGTTACTCCAGAGCAGGTGGAATTGGACCGACTTTTTGGGTATAGCGTGGGATATAATATGCACTACAAAAAAAATGTAGTGATTGACCCAAACGGACAGGTAAGTATTAGTTATATCGACCCACAGGGAAGGACCATCGCAACCGCATTGGCAGGGAACTCCCCATCGACTTTGGATGGGCTCCCCGATGAGCAGAACACCGCTTTACATCAACAAATTGTTTCCAACATCTTGGGAACCAATGGGCCCGATTCAGATTATGACAATAATTACCCCTATGCATCAGGGAACTTTGGTCCTTTGGAAGATGGACTTGCTTATGAAGGAATTAAGGCGGTTATTAACCCAAACTCTGGACATGATTTTGACTATAGCCTTGACTTGCCAGAACAAGCTTATGTACCCTATTGCTTTGATAGTGGTATTGACGGATACCCTTATGTATTTCAATTAACATTAAATGTAAACGACAACTGTAACGAAACGGTGTTTCTGCCCATTTCCCCAGCAACGGAAGGCGAACCTATTGTCTCGCAGGTAGGAAATTATTCAGGCCCTGCCACAGGAGGATCAGATTTTCCTTTAATTCCTAAAACCACTCCTTATAATTTTGTAGAACCAATGGATAACCTCCCCACCAATTTACCAATTGGATCCTACGGGGTTACCAAAGATTTACGGATAGACGAAAATGCCTTGAATTACTTTGCAAATGACTATATTAACCGATTGGTCGAGGGAGGTCCTACTGTTTTTGATTGTTTACCACCAATTCCCGTTATTGAAGATGGTTGTTTTCAAGATTGTGAAGAATGCGTAGAAAGTTTGATTCCGGGTGCTACCCCGGTAACTAATTTAGCAAATTACATTACATATTATACCACAGGGGATGGTTATCAGGGAATTACGCCATTTAATCAACTGCCCCAGTCGGAGCAAGACCTTATTGAAGCAATGCTGGAAGACCAGTACAATACCCTCATTGCAGTTTGTACAGCACCCTGTACTATTGGCGGAATTGGAGATCCCGGTGGCCCTATCAATTTAAATACGACCTCTTGTAGTATCGGTTTAAGTGCCATGCTGGATGATGTTACCCCTACCGGTCAATACGGTGTAGAATACGTAATTTTTGATCTCGAAGGAGATCCAGTGGTTACTTCCACGCCAGAAACCAATGTGTTTAATGAAAACAACCAGTTGTACGACTATTTCAATAGTGCTGGAAAAGACCCCAATTGGAGGTTCCCTAGGTATTACGATGACAATATTCCCGGGAGTATTTTCCACTATTTTAATGAAGCAGGGGAAATTGCTAGGGTTGCCCTCGAAAAAGTATCTGATAACCCCGTTCAGTACAACCCAGAAGTTTTATACCCCAATGAGGTCACGGAAGAGGTTGTAGGAAATATTACATTTTACTATACAGAGCCTCAAAACTTATTACATGTTGAAGATTTTCTAACTATTTGGGAGCCGGTTTGGGTAGAATCTTTAGTGGCCTATCACCCTGAATTTTGCTACTACGAATACAGCGAGGTATTATGCCAGGTAACAAAGGATGTTACTATTCGATTATATGACGATCAAGGAAATTTCCAAGATGTAGTTCAGACTCTTAATACCGATGGATATGACAACTATTTGCGTGGGCTGAGTTACGCAGATGCTCTTCACTTTGGGTTTATTTCGACAGAGAATTTAGCAGAAGACCATAGCTTGTATAAGGAGGACCCTTATTTCAGTGGAGGCAATATCAATATACTTGAAGCTTTAGACAATCAAGTGAGTAACAATCCTGGAGATATAAGTAACTGGAAAGAGAATATTATGAACGAAGCTTTTGGAACCGACTTTGATGGGTCTGGTTATACGCTTCTCGAAAGTGCTTATCTCGCAAGGGCATGTAATGGAATTCAAACCTGTACCCTGCCCAATAATATTTTAACTGAAGTTGCCAATAATTTTTCAGCCGAACAACAAGATGAGTTCTGGATTACCTATCTGGCAAGTTACCAAACTTTAAAACAAAAGCTTCAGTATGTCTTTTTAAACGCATATGCTGTTCATAAGGGCTGCTACAATGGTTGTATAGAAATAGAGACCACACCAGACAATGTGACCGATGTTATTCAATCTTATACCGCTTCAAGTGCTATTTCGGGATTGTTTAGCAACGTAAATAACGGACTTTGTGCTTCAAGTGGTAGTATTTATGAGCAAAAAACGAAGCGCTACATTCCTCATGATGTATTATATGACTCAAGTGCTTCCAACCAACAGGTATACAATGATATACAACAATTAACCGATTTGGAGTATTATTTGCAAACGGGTAAATGTCCCATCATGCAGGATTTTGAAATTTTTATGGACGGACTGGTAAAGCATCAGGACGATATTTCAAATAATACTTGGAACTACCAGGGCCAATACATGACTCCTAGAATTTTTGAAGACTTTGGTGGAACCATACCTGTTTCTGGAGCCCTTCCATTAAGCACAACCACAGGAGGAACTTCCAATTTAAGTTTGAGTGTAAATGGACTCGCAGATGTTGTTACCCTAACCGCACCAGGCCTGTTTAGCTGGAATCAATATGGACAATCTAATGGTTGGGTGATTTCAGAAATGTGGGACGGTTATTTTACCACCTATAATTTAGGGCAGTTCGGTTACCAAATGAAAGCAAAAGTTCATAATATAGTAAACGGAAATATGGAGCCAGGCTTTGCTGTATTTGTGGTAACAGGAACCACCGTGGCCCGTATTGGGGAATGTGAACTGGGGAGTACAGGAACCACAGGAGGTCCCGGACAAACCATTGGGGATGATGACGATGGGGACGGAATTCCCAATGCCTGCGATCCCTGTCCTAATGATATTGATAACACTTGTCTTTCAGACCCTATTCCATTTCCGGGTTGTAATGATGGTTTTCTTGATTTTACGGAATTTTCTAAAGCGGGTGAAGAAGTCTATGTTATAAATATTAGCTTATACCCTAATTTATACCCTAACGGATATCCGTTAGAAGTACAAATGGATTGTGGTAGTTATACTGGTGACCCAACTCCTAATAGAGTGGTAGTTGAATATAATAATAATACTTATGATAGTTTCTATCCAAAGCCTAGCTTTTTACCTCCTTATCCATCCGATACATGGGAAGTTTGTATCGATAATGCAGAGCCGCCCTGTAATACAGGTGTAGAAACGTACGAATCTCATTTCTTGAGTAAGCATAATTTTCCTGCTGCTGTCTGGGAATATGACCCCATTTTAAGTGATTTTATATCCACAGGAACAACTGAAGACTTAATCATACAAGCAACTGATTTATTGGACAATCAAGGTAACCAAGGAGAAGAGTGTAAAGTTCTGGTACCCTTTAGCAGAGTAGTTGGAGTTGATGATATTACCATTAAAATATATTCGCCTAGAAGTGGTAGTGATGATTATTGGTCATTAAGAACTAATTTTTGTGGACAAAGTCAAGGAGACCCGGTGGTTATAGACCCCATAGTTTGCTACCCCTGTATTCCAGAGCCCTTGCCACCCATCTCTTGTACCGATGCATACGATGATTTTGTAACCTACATAGCGACCCAAGTGCCCGATTATGATCCTACCCCAGCAATGCCCAGTGATCCTAATGATCCCTATTATTGGGATGCGGTGACAAGCTTTTGTAATATGCAGTTTGAGTATGCTGTAGATGGTTACATGTATTACTTAGAAAGGAACTGGCCCAGTGAAGGACCTGTTACCAGTGTAGAGCATACCAAGTTCATAACCCTTGCTAATTTTGCCTCGGTAGATCCACAAGCTACCTATTTTGATTATCAAATTATCATTGACGACTATGTTCTTAATGGGGGCTCTTCAACCTGGACAGAGTTTGCCAATGACTATCTGGAGGTACTTCCGGGCTATTGCCCTAGGCCTGCTGCGATTCCTTCCATTGTGTTCCCAGTCGTAGACACACAATCTAGCTGTACGGAGTTCTTGTTAAGTGTCGCCAACACCTATAGCAACGAAGCGTATAATCAATATTTGAATTTCTTAAAAGACGAGTTTAAACAGGAATATATCGATAATGCAATGACCACTGTAGAAGAGGTGCTCAACATGACCTATAATGATAAGGAATATCAGTATACGTTGTACTATTATGACCAATCCGGAAATCTTGTTAAAACTGTTTCTCCAGAGGGCGTGGACCGTTTTGAGGTTAGTGAGCTTAATGGAGGTGTTCAGAATCAAATTACTGTAGCCCGGGACGGTGATGGCGTTAACACTAATGCACTGCCCGAGCATGAACTGAAAACAGAATACAAGTACAATAGCCTTAACCAATTGGTTTGGCAAAAAACACCAGATGGTGGGGTCACCAAGTTTGCCTATGATCAATTGGGAAGAATCATCGCTTCCCAAAATGAAGACCAAATGTTTGGCTCCCCTACGCTATTAATGGCTGAAGAGATTCCAGGAACCTTTTCCTTTTCAGACAATGGAACCACGATAACAAAGACGGGTACTGGTTGGGCCGGAGGGTATGGAATTGATATTTTGGAAGGTAATGGATATGTTTCTAGGGTCATTACCGATACGGTTACATTACATAAAAATGTGATGCTAGGTTTAACCTATGCTTCAGAACCTGTCATTACCCAATCAACTCAATCGGTTTATGCAGCTATCGACTATAAAATTTATACGCAAGTAGGCAGTGGCGGTAATACCCTCATACGCCTTTACAATGGAGGAAGCTATACCAATAGCCCATATCCATTTGTGGTGGGTGACACACTCAAGGTCGAACGGCTTTCAGGAAATATCAATCTCTACCAAAATTCTACATTGTTGGCTAGCTATGCCGAAAGTGATCCAGGTGAGCCTATGCGAGTTGATTTTGCCATGGTTAGTAATAATACAAAAATCACGGAGATGAATTTGGTGGAATATACCCCAGAAAACTCTCCTCCGCAATGGTTTAGTTATACCGAATATGATGCGTTGGGAAGAATTGTAGAAGCGGGAAGTTTGGTTACAGGAACAACCAATTATGAAATCTCCGATGATGGTAAGCTATTCTATACCTTAGGTGGGGCAAATACCCCTGTAAATTCCTTTTCTGGGGGTAGCAGAAGTGAAGTAACTAGGACCTTTTATGATGCGTCCATCGATATCCAACCTACCGAAGTATCGGGAGTAACTTCTTTATATAACTCGAAAGATTATTTCGAAAATTATGATGCTTCCACGGCAAGAAACAGGGTATCGGCTGTAGCCTATTATGAATATATTTCGCCTTATGCAGCTACGCCTTCTGGAATCCCTATTTTCGACAATGCCTTATTCTATAATTACGACATACATGGCAATGTTAAAGAATTGGTGCATTATTACACTCCGCTAGAACCAGGCAATAAAGCTTCCAAAAGGCATATTAAAAAAGTGTTCTATGACTATGATCTAGTAAGTGGTAATGTACACCGGGTAACCTACCAAAAGGGACAAGAGGATCAATTCATCCATCGTTATCAATACGATGCCGATAACCGAATTACTTCCGTAGAAACCTCTAAAGATGGTCTTATTTGGGAAAAAGATGCTCAGTATGACTACTACGAACATGGTCCCTTGGCTAGAGCCACTATTGGAGACAAAAGTATACAGGGCCAGGATTACATCTATACCCTACAAGGATGGCTTAAATCAGTAAACGGGGAATACATTAAAAATCCTATTAATGATTTTGGTGATGATGGTTTAACCGGATCCATGATTGCGAGAGATGCATTTGGATATTCATTGGGCTATTTTTCTAATGATTATTTGGCTGTTGGCTCCAGTACGGGAGATGCCTTTTCACTTTCAAACGTTGCTGCTAATAATCTTTTTAATGGGAATATCAAGCAAATGGTGACTTCCATTAGGAAAGATCAAGGAGACATGCTCAATTCGCATGTAAATGTTTATAATTATGACCAATTAAACCGTATCAAAAAATCCCAGACCAGTTCTGTGGAGAATGATTCCGAAAGTGATCCTGGTCAAATATGGTCCGATTCCTTTTTATCGGAATATGAATTTGATAGAAACGGAAACCTAACAACATTGCTCCGAAATGCATTCCGGGAAGACATGCCAGAACCCTCTATAGAAAATATGGATGATTTTACTTACCAATATCGATCTGGTACCAACCAATTATTACTTGTGAATGATGCTGTAAGTGGAGACCCATATACTAGTGACCTCGAAGATCAAGAAACTCAAATAGGGATTCCCTATGACGAAAATGACCTAGAGTCGCACAATTACGTATACGATCATATTGGCCAATTGGTAGTGGACAGGACGGAATTACTGAAAATAGATTGGAGGACCGATGGAAAGATTAACAAAGTTGTAAAATTTACTGACGCGACCTTCGAAAATGAAGAAGAGACCATTGAATTTGAATACGACGGGCTTGGAAACCGTATTACCAAAAGGGTCATTGATAATGCTTCTGGTGAAATAACAGGAACGCATTATGTTCGGGATGCACAAGGGAATGTCTTAAGTGTATATGAAACTATTTCTTCAGAAGAAGAAATCAAAAACAATCAATATTCAAGTATTAAAACTAAAGAATATCACTTATACGGTAGTGATCGGTTAGGGATAGAGAATGTCCCAAGTGCTTCTTTTGCTGGTGATTCTGAAAAGGAAAGTGAAACGGAAGAAGAAGCCTCAGAGGGAGACTTGGCGTTTGAACTCACCAACTTAGAAGAAGCCACTTGGTATATTGGCAATATTAACAATGAAATTAGTCAAAGCCTAGTTAATTACGATATGGATGCCTATATAGTTCTTAAACAGGCAATTCCATTGAATGACACACTTGGTGTTGCAGAACTTAGATTCTTAAACACTGCACAACTACAACAAGGTGTTTCTATTAGACAAAATACGCTTGAGGTATTCCTCACCAATCAAGGAGGGTTATATATACCGCACTTTACGGCCACTTCCATTTTACAGGGAGGTAATACTATTACAACAAAAACAGTATTAAATCAAGGGATTGATGAAACCACTCTTTTGACACAAGGAATGAATTTTTCTTTTGAAAGTGAGTACGGTAAAACACTCTCGGCATCCCTTACCATAAATGATAGTATATATGATACCATGAGTGGTTTAACAACCACCTCGGATACCCTAAACATTGCTACCGGATTTAGTCTGGATTCCCTTTCGAGAATTGGACCTAAAGGAGTGGGAAGTTATCAAATAAAGGATCTTTACTATCGCGTAACCACAGAGTACAATACAAAGCAAGCTACTTTTAATTTGGATGAAGACTCGGGAGACCCAGAGGATACTTTACAAAGTATTAGTATGGATGTTAGTAATGTGGCCAATCCTTGGCAGGGTAGTATTTTTGCTGAAGAAGTCGCTCGCACTACTCATTTTAGAAGTATTGGAGACCGTAATTACGAGCTTAAAAACCATTTGGGGAATGTGTTGAGCGTGGTAAGTGATAAGCGCATACCTGATGTAACAGGCATATCACTTAACTTTTATTATCCTGAAATAAAAGCCTACAATGATTACTATCCCTACGGAATGCTTATGCCCGCAAGGCACGCCAACACTAGCGATTACCGCTATGGCTTCCAGGAACAGGAGATGGATAACGAGATTAAAGGAGAGGGAAATTCCCTCAACTACAAATACCGCATGCACGACCCGAGGGCGGGAAGATTTTTTGCGGTGGATCCTTTGACTCATAAATATCCGTGGTATTCTTCCTATCAATTTGCGGGTAATAAAGTAATTCAGTTCATTGAATTAGAAGGGCTAGAAGAAGAAATCACTCCTTATTTAGATAAAATACCTTATAAGCCTGTATTTGAAAAAGACGAGAATGTATCAACTATAGAGAGAGTTGATAATGCAGCTCATAATACAACAGGATTGGTAGCAAACATTTTTGCAGATTTATACAATGCTTCTAGTTGGTCGATAAATACAACGTATTTCATGATTTCTGGAACAAGAAAGTATGACCTGTATAACGATATTGTCTATCCTGTAGAAAAAACAACTAATGAAATTTATGATTTTACTACCGAAACTCCGTTCAGTGATCAAGTAAACTTTTACGCAAATTCGTTAACAGAACTTGAGAATTATGAAGCAGGGGTCGAAATGCTAATTACAAAGAAATTAGCAGTATCTACGAATACAAAATCAGTCAAGCCAAGAGATGTCAAGACACAGGGACTTGCTACAGTTGACAAGGATTTAGTTGATAATACTCCAAAGCCAATTTTTCTAACAATGGTTTTCTCAAATCGAGGCCATCAAATTGCTAGTAGTATAGCGAAACAAAATGCTTCTAATTTTAGTTGTGTACCTTGTGCACAAAATATAATTGAGGCATTAAGTAAAGAGGGTATTGAGTATAATATTTTAAGAATTAAGAGTAATAATACTCAATCATTTATTGGTAGTAGAATTTTTAGTAAAACTAAAGATGATATTATTTCAACTAATGGATACCATTACGGAATCGAAGTTGATGGAAAAGTATTTGATAATATACATACTGATGGAGTAGATTATAATAAATGGAGAGATGATTTTGAAATACCATCTGGAGGTAAAGTAGAATCTGTTCCAGAAGTTAAAAACAATTAATTTTTATGGATAATATTAAACCCAGTATCAGAAAAACAAATAGCATTATAGCAATGTTATTATTAATTGAAAAAAACCCAATTCTTTTTCTCAATAGTAAATCAATAGATTCTTTGGAAAATTTCTTAGCTGGTTTTACAACAGCACAATATTCAAATGATATTGAATCAAATGAATCTGATGTATTTAAATCATTTTTTGATTGGTTGAAGATAAAAAAAGATTATGCTAGTCAACAAGGCTTTTTTGGGCTTTTTAATGAAATATTTGATGATAAAAGTGCTATTGAAAAGTATGATGAGTTTTATAAGTACTTGAATGATTACTTACTTGAAATTCAATACTCATCAACTTAGCTCATACTCTAAATTGAGATTCATTAGTTTTTTGTGTTCAATTATTTCAAACAAATCTTTTCAGCTTTCTTAAAACCAACCCATTTATGGTCTTTGTCATAACCACGACAGGCAAGCTCGTAACGCATGAACTTTTCAAGCGGGATTTGATAGATCAGTAAGAATCGTAAGAGTCCTCCATTGGCAGTTTGAAACATTCCTTTGAGTTCTTCCCATAGTCACAGCGCATTTCGGTCTGCATAGATTTCAGCAATCCGCTCGTATGAAAGAGAAGCATAATCATTTGGTAGTGTTTCAAAAGTCTCATCAATAGTATCTGGATGATCTTTTGGTACTACCAAAAATCATGTTCAATACTATGAACCATTCCAAACTGTTTACCCTCTGTCACGCTTTTGCAAAGCCTGCCCAATTTACACTGGTATTTGTAATGCAAGAAAAAATAATTCAATGGCTTGAGTCAAGATCATACCAGACGCACACCAAACCCTAGTGGTGCTGTTGCTAAATTTAAATATTGGAAACTTAATTTTTATTACCTTTCTGTTTCTGTTCTTTTAAAACAAATAAAAATGCCAAAAAGATTAGCATGCCTACGGAATGCTTATGCCCGCAAGGCATGCCAACACCGGGGACTACCGCTATGGCTTCCAGGGCCAGGAGCTGGACAATGAGTTAAAGGGAGAGGGAAATTCCCTCAACTACAAGTTTAGAATGCACGACCCGAGGGTGGGTAGGTTTTTTGCGGTTGATCCTTTGACATATAAATATTCTTGGAATAGTCCTTATGCATTTAGTGAAAACAGAGTAATAGATGGTGTTGAGCTAGAGGGATTAGAATTTAAATCAGATAAAGAAATTGGTGGAGATGATATGGCAGTTGCTACAGTAGCTACTTTTCAAGAAATCGGATTTTCTATAAAGAACCTGATGACATACGCTCTGCAAGGAACTTCATTAGAAATGAATATGGAAGTTTATGCAAGAATTGCAGTTAAACAATATAAGGACTTTGGATTCCTTCCTGATAATCCCTCGATGTTTATTAAATGGGGATACGCTATTGACATCAAAACAGGAGAGTCAATTTTAACAGAATCAAGACCTTATATAGTTCCTGAGGGTACACCACTTGAAGAATTTTTAGGTGTATTAGGGGATATTGTAACTGTTGCTGCAATGTATTCACCTGCAAAAGTAGGAGGCCTTAATGCCCCAGCTTTTTTGATGAGAAATCCTGCAATTGTACTTGCCTTAAAAACATCTGCAAAAGATTTAAAGATAGTAAAATATGGATATAAGCATTATGCTAAAGCAGCAGAAGCATGGAAAGATATAGTAAAGAAAACTGAAAATGGGCCTTCTAAATTTCACAATAACATGAGTGTTGAAGATGTTGATAATTTAATTGAAGAAGCTTGGACAAATGGCACAGCTGTAAATAATGGAAAACCTTGGAAAGTATATGAATCCGATGAGGTTATTGGAGCTGTTGCTGGTAAAGAAACCAAATATATGAGAGTGGAAATGACACCAAGCACAAAAGAAGTTCATGCGTCTCCTATTACAAAAAGTGATTATGAAAAATATACTAAAGCAGTTGATGATACCAACCGTTAAAAAATAATTATGCTAAGCAAATATTTTAATTTTAATAATGCATCTATAGTAAAGGATGATTTTATATCATTTGAAGAGCCTTTAAAGAATCAAGTGAATTTTTTGTATGAAGATATGTTCCATGTCGCCTACGAAAACCTTAATATTATTTTTGATATTGGGTGGTATGGTGATGCAGATAATTTAGATGGTAAGTTTATCCTACATTTGATAAAAAATGAAGATTGGGACAATCCTATGGTTAAATTGTCTACTAAGGATTTAAGTACTTTAAAATTTTATATAAAGACCACAATTGATTACATAAGTACTTTATAACCCTCTACCCTCACTAGCTTGGACCTCTTATCCTACTAATAATAGATAATTTTGCTCTTTGAAATACTTCTGTTAAAACCGCTTAGGCGTTCATACTTAAGGAATAATGAAACCCTAGCTATGCACTAATCCTTCCCTTAAGCACTGAAGCTTGCCCAAAATGATTAGCAATATCATTCACAAAATTTATTACCTTTAGGTTACGTTCTTTTATATAATGCGACTATCCCTACGGAATGCTTATGCCCGCAAGGCACGCCAACACTAGCGATTACCGTTATGGCTTCCAGGGGCAGGAGCTGGACAATGAGCTTAAGGGAGAGGGAAATTCCCTCAACTACAAGTACCGTATGCACGACCCCAGGGTGGGGAGGTTTTTTGCGGTGGATCCATTGACTGCTAAGTACCCACATTATTCGCCATATTCGTTTAGCGGAAATAAAGTAATTGCATATAAGGAGTTGGAAGGTAAGGAAGAGATGCATTATGTTCTTACTTTCCTTGAAAACGAGGAGCCAGTTTTAACTTTAAAAAAGAAAACTGATAGGTGGTGGATGTTCGACAATATCCACATAGATGTTCCTGAATTAGGTATAGATTATACTTTTACAAGGATTGCTGATGCGAGGAACTTCTGGGATGACTTTAAAGAGTTTAAAAGTAATCCTCTTGAAGCTATCTTCAGCGGGAAATTCAAAACGGATGAAGAAATATTAGACCCAAGTGAAGCCGCTTTTGATTTAGCAGTTACTCTATTAATGCGTTATGCTAATAAAGTTCAGCAAAATAGCTATAAAAAGAGTTTAGGTCTAACATCCAACAAAAGTAATTCCAAAATGCCAGCGTGGTTGGTAAGGATTAGGGAGGGTGTAGCTTTTCAACAGCAAAAACTAGCTAAACTTAAAGCAGACGGAACTGATTATAAGGGAAATATAAGATTAGTTCCTAAAAATGGCAAAGGGAAAGTTAAAGGGAATCAAACAGATGCAGATGCACTTATTAAAAACGAAGATGGAACATTTACAATAATAGAATATAAATTGACATCAAAGACTAAGCTCACGACAGGTCAAAACAATTCTAAAAAGCATGTAGAAGCAAAAAATAGTAATCAAGAGTTTGAAGTTAGGTCAGATATTCCTGAATGGAATTTAAAAGCAGGAGATAAAATAAAAGTAAAAGAGTATAAAGTAGAATTCAAAGAGCAAGGATGATGAGTTATATAAAAAAGTCAGAACTTAAAGGAATGTTAAAGAATAAATTAGAGGCAAAATATTGCAATATTGGTTTTAAGTTAATAAGTAATAAAAATAGGCTTTATAAAAATTTAAATGGCGGATTATTAATGCTTGACTATAAAATAGATGATGCCTATAATTTTGAAAAAAATGAGATAGCTTGGGGAGTTGAAGTATATTTTTTTATTGGCTTTGAAGTTGTACATAAGTGGTTCGAGCCTTTTGAGAACAGAAATAGGAATGATTATAAATACTATTGGACCTATGGGAATAGTTTGGATAATATAACTGGTAATAAATTTCAAGTCGATGTAGATGAACCAAATATTGAAAGATTTTTAGAAAATCTAATAGATAAGGTAGATGTTAGTTTTAAGAGGTTTTTTGAGGCAAATAAAGACCTTAGTAATTTATATCATAACAAGGTGCCTGTTTCTATAAAAAATATTGATGACGTTAAGAATATGAGGTCATTTAACATGAGGACTGCTATTGAAATTTTGACAATCGCTAGAATATTGAATGAGAAAAATTTTGAAGAATTAATAGAATTGTTTAAATATCGAATTAAAGAGTTAGTAGAAGTTGGAGACCCTATGGCTAAGCATCTCTATCCAAAGTTCAATGAAATCATAGAAACTTTAAAAATAAAGGATTTTTCTAACTCTATACTATCCCTAAAGTTTGATTCTCTTTAAACAAATGAAGAATATATTATTCCTAGCATTGTTATTCTGTGCTTTAAGCTGTAAAAAGAAACCTGATATAATTGGGAAATGGGAAGTAACAGAATCTCAAACAAAATATATATCAGAATTTAAAAATAATGGTATTGTTTTGACGAATTACTATAATACAAAAACCAATAAAAGATTAAATACAGAACCTTTAAGACTAGAATACTCTTTACGTTCAGAAAGGAGTGATTGGTTTATTGACTTCTATGATGTTAGCGCCAACAGAAAAATCACTTCACGTATGAATCTGATAAACAATGATACTTTGATTACCTATTCTAAAGAAACTGTTTACGCTGAAAATGATAGTGTTGTTGAAACGAGACAAATAATACATACTAGGGTTGAGTAGCCAATAAATGGCTTAGTCCCCTAAAGCGAAGCCACATTTTTATTAAAAAAGTCCTTAAACTTCTTTTTAGTAAGGAAGGAATCAATCATTTTAAAAATCATAGAGCGTTCGTCCTCGTCCAATTCCTGCATCAGTTTAAGCTGTACCCTCTGGCGCGCTTTTGCTAAGCGTGCCCAATTTACACTAGTATTTGTAATGCAAAAAAATAATTAAATGGCTTGAATCAAGATCATGCCAGACGCACACCAAATCCTAGTGGTGCTGTTTCTAAATTTAAATATTGAATCTTAATTTTTCTTACCTTTCTGTTTCCGTTCTTTGAAAGCCAAAACCTTTCTATACAATTTATAGTTTATGTGTTAACATAAATTCAATTCCCCATTCTTATTATGTATAAAAGCACTTTTTACAATTTTAAAATACGTTTGTATTTTAGTCTCTATGAAAAAAGCTACTGCCCTATTGCCCCTATTCCATCAATTTATCAAAGATAGTGAGACCGGGAAACGGTTAAAGAAAAACGGTGCCCCAATCAAAAAACAATCGTTGGACAATTATAAATATGTCCTAAACAACCTAACGCTGTTTAGCCAAGATACAGAATTCGAGTTACGCCTCTGTGACGCCTCAAAGCTTACCAAACGCGAATATACCAGCGAGAAAAATTATTGGAAAAAATTCTATAAAAAGTTTACATCCTACCTCTACAAAAAGGGATGCTACGACAATTATGTGGGCCAGAACATCAAGGTCTTGCGTACATTTTTTAATTATCTAAAAAAAGAGAAAGACCTCCCTACGGGAGATTTCCACCAAATGTTTTATGTGCGAAAAGAGGAAGTAGATATATTAGTGCTTTCGCCCGAACAGCTGAAGTTTTTGATACATGACGAAGCCTTCCACCATAAGCTATCACCTGCCCAAAAACGTGTGAAGGATGTTTTCGTGTTCGGGTGCACTACAGGCTTGCGCTTCTCAGACCTATTTTTGTTAACCAATAAAAATTTTGAAAAACAAGGGGAGATATGGTACCTAAAGGTAAAATCAAAAAAAACAAAGACCCCGACAGCGATTAAACTTCCCTCCTATGCTGTAGAGATGTATCAAAAATATGCTTCCAAGTCTAATAGGGCCTTGTTATTTAAACCAGTTTCTTTGTTTATTTTCAACCGTACGCTTAAGGAAATTGGGGAAAAAGCAGAATTCACTCAACCCATAGAAGTTGTGAGGGAACGAATGGGGAAGCCTAAAAAAATTCTTCGTGAAAACACTCAAAAACAGCTTCGGTTTTGTGATAAGATGAGTTCTCATATGATGCGCAGAACTGCAATTACCACCCTTCTCATCTTAGGAATGCCAGAGCACTTGGTAAGGAAGATCAGTGGTCATAGCTCAGGTAGTGTTTCCTTTAATAGGTATATCCATTACGCACAAGTATACATCGACAAAGAAATCGATAAAATTCATCGTAAACTGGAAACCTATAATCCAGAATAAATGACTTCCAGGTGCTTCCATAATCAAATTGTCCCGCTAATAGCAGCATCCATAAGCATTGTGGGGTCAAGGTCGTTTCCACCTTAAAAAATAAAAATAACTTCTGTGTTTTAAAGTATTCCTAATTTTCGAATGAAAAATAAATTCTCAAGGTTTAATTTGAAAAAGTAAATTTAGATACTTTTATTTTATTTCTAAAGGAAAACCATTTTGATTAATATATAACCAAAAAGGATAATTATTTATGAATAAAGATAGGATAGAAAAACTGAATAGTTTTTTGAAAGAAATCAGAAATGTTGATCTACAAGGAAAAAAAATAAAAAGTTTTACAATCGAACAATTTGAAAAAGATCAACAAAAAATAAGAAACAAGAGAAAGGGTGAAGATTGATAAATATTATAAAAATGAAAAAGTATATTCCCTAAAAGATCTTTCGGTGATATTGAATGTTAAAAAATCAGAGATTAAAAACTCAATTAAGGCATTCAGTTTATCACCAACGGTCATTGAAAATAGGGTTGGATACTATGGAGTTTCAAAGTTGTGTGAGTTTATTGAATACCTGATTCTAAAAGAAAATTTGAGATTGATAAAATACCGTATCAAAAAGTCTCTGACTTAAAATTGAATATATTTCCATATTTCTTGTTGCAGTATTCCTTGCAGGCTGGAAGATCTTCTGTGCGAACCAATAAACTGTCATGGATCGTCAAACAGAATTCTAAATTTATATTTGACAGTAAGTCGTCAATGAAAATTTTGGATTCCATACAAGTTATAATTTGACATACTCTCTTGTATCCATTCATCTTTTTTATTCTCCGTATATAATCAGTTGAAATTTTAAAGAAATTTTTGAAATTATCCTCAATATCATGATATCTTCCGTTCTGCCATTGAGTATATTTTGATTTAGCGTCATTTCTATCTATTGATAAACCTATGTCAGCTAAATATTGATAAAAATCAAGGTTGTTTTCAAATGGATAATTGAAATTAGGGTCAATTACTCCTTTTGTTTTTAGATGTTCATGCATTATTGTGGGTTGGCAACAACTCGCGTCAACCATGGAATACTTTCCTCTATGGAACATTCTTAAATAATCTTTATAACTCTCAACTTCCATAGATGAGTTTTCAGTGTCTAACTTGATGCCAGTATTCATTGTCACCCTTGTATTTAATCGTCTGCCAAAACTATCTCTTTTGATTATACCGTCGAGTCCAACCTCCCTCAACGATTTGAGGGTGATCTTATACCAGCTTTTATTTTTATTAGGATTTTTCTTTATTATATTTTGTTTTTTCCCCTTATCTATATCAATTAAGAACCGATACTTTATGCATTGATTGTTTTTTGTATCGTAATAACGGGGTTTGATCACGATATCATCTTCAAAAAGATGTCTCTCTAATAGTGATTCATTTTTCGAGTAGTAGTCTATGATTTTATTTTGCAAGAGAATATTGATATGATCTTTGTATCGTGAATTCACCCCTTTTAAATAACCTGACGGGGCATCGAAATATGAATAGCGGGATAGTCCTCTCTTGGAGAATTTCCATTCGGGTTTTGTTTTCTTTAGAAAAACCAGTGAGTTAAAAACTTCAATTAGGGATTTTTTAAAAGTCTTGTTTCTTTTAAGTGAGTTTAAAAGATTTTCAATCTCTATTGGTATAATCATTTCTTGTTTCATTTTCACGTTTTATTTTTTTAGTCTTGAAATCTTGAAAAGTTTAATTTTTCAAGAAGTTAAATGACGATTAATATTATTTATATATATAATATATCATAGTACTGTTGCTCACTTTTGAGAAACTCGCTAGGAAAAGATTAAAAATCACTTTCTATAAAATGGAAAAACTTGACCTAATTTTAAATAGAATCTCACGAAATAAGAAGTCATTCCAAAAGCTTCAAAAAAAAGTGAAGGGAGTTTTTTTGGGGACCCAACTATATCTTATAGAAGAACATCTTTATGATGTAGATTTCGTATTTGAAAAATTCCTAAAAGTGGATGGGACTTGGATTTCAGATATATCGATTAACCATTCTGAAAAAGTGAAGGAAGCCATATTCGACCATTACTTGAAAGAATTGATTAATCAAAGAATTTTTGATGTGATGATGCAAATAACTAAGACTGAAAATGTATTCAAAGTTATCAATGGTTATTGATTAAAATTTACCTTCTCATTGTAGGCCCAACTAGATATTTCAACATACACATGTTTTATACTTTGGATAAATTCCAGAAATATGGAATATATCCTTAATTTTGTAAACGAAAGAATCGCTAAACCATGGATACAGATTATGATCATCTATTGAATTCAGTAATTAAAAGTGTGAAGCGTTACGATCAAACTTTTGAAAAATTGGAAACGGAATTAAAGCATAAACTGTTGCTTTCTATTACAGAGCAATCATTTTTCCCAGAGGATCCACCTATAAACGTTAATATCCATTTTCTTAAATTTAAGAAATCTAAAACAGAGAGAAATCGTTGGAATTATGTCATTTACATGTATTCTCCTACTCGTGGAATAGAATATGGAAGTGGAACAACATATCCTGAAATAAGTCAGAAACTTTATGAAATTGTCCAAGAAATGGCTAGAATGGATGAAATTTTTCGTACTATAAATAATTAACTTTATTAGTTTTTTAAAATGAATTAATGTCTAATGAGCCAATTGAACCTTTAATATCCTCATCTATTTTTTCTTGTTTAAAACTCTTTAAGTAGGATTCTGTTGTTGATAAATTGGAATGACCTAAGCCTTTGGAAATTGAATGTAGATTAACATCGTCATTTAATAAAATGTTTGAAAAAGAGTGTCTAGCAGTATGTGTGGTGATATTTGTATTACTACCAGTAAATGGCATTAAGAGTTTTAACTGTTTATTGTAGATTGCTACCTTAGACATCAAATGGTAATATTGTATTTTGTTAAGTTTAATTGAGTCTCTAAATTTTACACTTTCAAATACTTGTGATTTTAAAATTGGCAACAAGAAATCGTCTTTTTTATTTGTAAATTTTTCTTTTAAATTTTTGATTTGGTCAAAATAAATCCCCATTGTTAATTTAGAAGTTCTTTCATCAGCTTTCAAATATTCTGTGCTCTCTTGACCATACTTAAGCAACTTATTTAATCTATCTTGATGAAGTTCTTGATAACTATAAAGTGTTTCAGAATTTTCATCTGGATATATTTTCTTAAAATAACTTTCTTGATAGGAGGCATTATTTAAATAATAATATAAATGCTTAAGTAATTTCGGCGAAAGCAATATTGAATGTGGTTTGTTTGTTTTGAATTGGGTAAATTCAATTCGCGTATCGGAATTATTAAATTTAATGTAATTTCTTCGAAGAAGAAATAAATCACTTACCCTCAAGCCATATCCATAGATTTGAATCATGAATAAATGATATGCTTTTTCCTCATTACCTCCTTCAGGGAATTGTTCACGTAACAGATTTTTAATATGTTCTTTATCTAGAACATCCCTTCTAATTTTCTCATTTTTAATTTTGTATTTAGAAAAAGGATTTGAATATGATTTAAATATATCTCTATACAAAGCTAGGTTAAACAGAGCTTTACAAACCTTTATATAATTATTTATAGTATTCACTGCTCTTATGTCGTCTAATTGTAAGAATTCAACCAATTTTAAAACCATCTCATAATCTATATCTTTAAATTTAATGTCCTCAACTTCTAAGTAGTCACAAAACTCTTTTAAATGATTATAAACTGTATTATATTTTCTGTAAGTTCCAATTTCAGTTCGTTCTAAATAACCCAATCTTTCTTTGAAAAAATCTAAATAGGAATGCTTCGAACTAAAACTGGAGTTAATGCTATTAGAATTAAGATCCTCTTCAATTTGCTTAATTTTTATTCGGATCTTTTCATTTATAGTTTCATAGTTTGGTACTGTAGATCTCACCTTACCGCTTTTTTCTAGCCAATCTTTTACTTTTACTTTGATACCAGTAGAGGCAGGTTTATACTTGCCTTTGCCAATAGGAATACTTACATTTATAATTCCATAATCATTAGTTTTATAGCGTTTCCTTAAATATGGTTTTAGATTCATATAGTATATAAATTAGTTGGTGTAAAGTAAGTGTAAAGTAATAAATAAAATGTACATATCAATTATTTATGTAAATAATTGATATAAAATAAATTGAATAACTTGGGATTTTGTTAACCACCAATATGTAGAACTGGAGGTACCACAAAAACCCAAGTTGTAGACTTGGGTTTTTTGTTGGGGGAATTTAATACAGCCTTAACAGTCTCTAGGCGCATCATATTGTACTTTTAGCGTTTTCGTAGCAAGCATGAATTTAATTGTAGATGTAGGAAATACCTCGGTAAAACTTGCGGTTTTTGAACTTGAAACCATTCAGGGCAAATGGGAGTGCAACAAAACCGACTTCAAAGATACTTTATTGGGAGTTCGGAGCGAATACAATGGTATTTCTAGGGCCATTGTCTCTAATGTAGGGGATTTTGGAAAAGCAAATGTGGATTCTCTTCAGGAATATTATCCCACTCTTTTTTTATCGTACCAATCAAAATTGCCTTTTAAAAATCATTACACGACCCCAGAAACCCTAGGAGTAGACCGGATGGCTTTAGTAAGTGCTGCAAGTAAATCCTTTAAAAAGGAAAATGTTCTAATAATTGATGCAGGGACTTGTATTACCTATGATTTTTTAAATGATGAAAACAAATACCTTGGAGGGGCGATTTCCCCAGGTGTTGAAATGCGTTATAAATCTTTGCATACTTTTACCGCAAAGCTTCCGTTACTGAAAAAGAAGATGCCTCAATCCTTTTTTGGTGATAGCACTGAGGATGCGATACATGTAGGCGTAGTAATTTCGGTTTTAAACGAAATAGAAGGTTTTATATCGAATTACCAGAAAGAATACCCGAATTTAAGAGTAATTTTAACAGGTGGAGATGCGCATTTTTTGCGAGATAGGATAAAAAATGACATCTTTGCCAACTCAAATTTTTTATTGGAGGGACTTAACTATATTTTAGAAACTAATAAGCATTCATGTTGAAGCGATTATTGATAGTATTTACACTCCTGTTTTCGGTAAGCTTCCTTGCTCAGCAGGGTACCACCTCACCCTATTCCTTTTTTGGGATAGGAAGCCTAAAGTTTAAAGGAACCGTAGAAAACAGAAGTATGGGAGGACTGGGTGTTTATTCCGATAGTATTCACTTAAACATTCAAAATCCCGCAGCAGTCTCAGAATTAAAACTGGTAAACTTCTCCATAGCAGGAAGCCATAAATTCAACACTCTTTCTACCGAGCAGGAAACCCAAAGGGTCACAACCACTACGTTAGATTATTTGGCCATTGGAATTCCCATGGGGAAATTTGGAGCCAGTTTTGGGTTGATTCCTTACACATCTTCGGGGTATAAGCTTCAAAGTCAGAGCGACGTGGCAACCACCCAATATTCTGGATCTGGGGGGCTTAATAAGATTTTTGTGGCACTTTCTTATCGATTATTCAAAGGGTTAAGTGTGGGGATTGATGCCAATTACGATTTTGGAAATATTGAAAATACAGCTATTTCCACCCAAGAAGACATTCAGTTTGGTACACAGGAGATTAATCGTTCCGACTTATTGGGATTTAGTTTTAATTTTGGAGCCTTGTATAAAACCATGCTTACGGAAGAGCTAGAGTCAGTAAGCTCTTTTACCTATACTCCAGAAACAGACTTTGCTTCCGAAAATTCCCGAACCATTTCAACCATCCTTACCTTGCCCAATGGAAACTTTACAACTATTGACAATCGGGATATTGTAGTGTCTGATACCGACTTCACGTTCCCTTCACAGTTTACTTTGGGGACTGGAATTGGAAAACCAAAAAAATGGTTTTTAGGGGGGGAGTATACTTCCCAAAAAACCAGTAACTTTACCAACAGAACTTTTGAACTGGATAATGTTACCTTTGAAGATGCTTCCAAATTTAAACTGGGAGGATTTTACATACCTAATTACAACTCGTTTACAAGCTACTGGAAACGAATAGTTTATAGGGCTGGATTTCGTTTCGAAGAAACAGGAATTAATATTAACGGAGAGGCAATTGACGAGTTTGGCATATCTTTTGGATTAGGTATGCCACTAAGGAGAAGTTTTTCAAATGTAAACCTAGGGTTTGAAATTGGAAGACGAGGAACCCAGAACAACGGATTGGTAAGTGAAAATTTCTTTAATATTTTTGTGAGCCTTTCCTTAAACGATAAATGGTTTGAAAAGAGATATTATGATTAACAGAATAAACACAAGCATTATGAAAACTAAGTTTGCTTCACTTTTATTTTTAGTAGCCCTTGGAATTTCGGGAAAAACACTAGCCCAAGACCCATGTATGACTACAGGTTCCTTGTTTATAGAGCCTGCAAAAGCCCAAAATTATGAAGTGGCTTTAACGCATTATGATAAGGTGATTACCGAATGTCCAACCTATAGCCTAGCTACCTATCAGTATGCGGTAAAAATGTTTGAGCATTTCATTGAAAAGGGTGACAAAAGCAAAATTTCCGATCTGGAAAAAGCATATAAATTAAGAATACAGTATTACCCTCAGAAAAGTAAAGAAGGAGATATTCTTTCCGATATTGCACAAATTAAGTACGATAATGGTATTGGTACTAAAATGGAGCAGTTCAAGGCATTCGATGAAGCTTTCAAAAAAGATGAAGAGAATTTCAAAAGTCCTAAAAGAATTTACACGTATTTTTCTTTAGCGATGGATTTGTACAACGAAGGGCAAATGGAGCTTCAAGATGTTTTTGATATGTACGATGTAGTACAGGCAAAAATCGAAAAAGAAGAAGGATACTACGCAGGCAAACTAACAGAATTGTTAAACAGACAGGATAATGGAGAGCAACTTTCTTCAAAAGATAAGAAAAAGCTAGGTGCTTATGAGAAAAACGTAGGGTACTATGGTCAAATTAAAGGTAGTGTAGACGCCAAACTAGGTTCGGTCGCCGATTGCGACAACTTGATTCCTTTATATGAGAAAAACTTTGAAGCTAACAAAACGAATGTGGGTTGGCTAAAAAGTGCTGCCGGGCGTTTAAATGCGAAAGACTGTGAGACTCCTTTGTTCTTTCAAATGGTGCAACAGTTGCATTCACTACAGCCTTCTGCTTCTTCTGCTTTCTACTTAGGAAGATTGGCCGATAGGGAAGGGAATACTTCCAAGGCTATGGAATACTATAATCAAGCAGTAGAATTAGAAAGCAATTCAAATAAAAAAGCAGATTATCTTTTTGCAATTGCTGAAAACCTTCGCAAAAAAGGAAGTTATAGTAGCGCTAGAAGTAACTATATGAAAGTATTGGACGTGAAACCTTCTAAAGGTATCTGTTACTTAAGAATTGCGCAAATGTATGCTGAAAGCTCTAATAGTTGTGGAAATACCGTGTTCGAAAAAAGAGCAATCAACTGGAAAGCTGCCGAGATGGCCGACAAAGCCGCTAGGGTAGATCCTTCCATTGCTTCTTCAGCAAATGCAGCCGCTAGTGCCTACAGGCAGCGTGCCCCCAGTAAGAATGATATCTTTTCTGAAGGCATGGCAGGTAAAACCATTACCTTCAACTGTTGGGTAGGAGGTAGCGTGAAAGTGCCTAGCCTATAATGAAACTTAGTTTTTATACATGGAAAAGCGTGATGGCAATTACAATTGCCATCACGCTTTTTGCTTGTGAAGGCAACTATAAAAACGTACAGCGGCTTAATCTCAAAGACGGAGCTCCCGTTGCAGAAGGGCAAAATGTAAATCTGTTTTATACCGATTCTGGCCGTGTAGTCACCAATTTAATGGCTCCTCGGTTGTTGGATTATTCTAATTTTGAATTTCCGTATCAAGAATTTCCTGAAGGGGTAGAGGTGCATTTTTTTGAAAATGGAGATAAAAGTACCGTAAAATCAGATTATGCGAGACGTTATGACGCTACGGGAATAGTAGATTTGCGTGAGAATGTACGACTTACTACAGCCGATGGTAATGTGCTGGAAGCCGAACAATTGTATTGGGACCAAAACAATCAATGGCTATTTACAGACCAACCGTATCGTATCACGTTTAGTGATGGTTCTTATAATGATGGCGCCCGTTTTGATGCAAATGAAGATTTTACCGTATTTTTATCCCGAAAGAACGATGGTGTTCAATTAATTAATCAAAACCAAAACAACACTCCCAATGGGCAATAAAATTTATCGAATATTTGAGTATGCATATATTGCAATGGCAATTTTTTCTGTGTATTTGGTAGTAACCAACTGGGAAACCAATCGCGGAAGAGCTTATATTTTTGCCTTTTTTGCGGTAGTAGCAGTTTTTATGTTCTTTTTTAAACGCCGTTTCCGTAAAAACATGGAAAAGCGTAATCAAGATCAATAAATGGAATTTGAAATACTTATAATTGTAGTCTCGCTCATCTTTTCAGCGTTTTTCTCGGGGATGGAAATTGCGTATGTTTCTGCCAATAAAATTCATATTGAGATTGAGAAAAAACAGCAGAATTTCTTAGCTACTGTCTTAAAAAGAATTACCAAACGCCCTTCCAAATTTATTGCCACCATGCTGGTGGGGAACAATATTGCATTGGTGGTCTATGGGTTTTTTATGGGCGATCTATTAATGCGTTTGGTGCCTTTGGAAGGTCTTGTTGGGCTTTTGGTGCAAACCTTAATTTCTACGATTATTATTTTGTTGACTGCAGAATTCCTCCCAAAAGTATTTTTCCAAGTATATGCCAATCAAACTGTAAAGATTTTTGCCGTTCCAGCCTATCTATTCTATGTGCTTTTTTCAGTGATTTCTGAATTTATTATCTGGATATCCGATTTGGTGCTGAAGCTCTTCTTTAAAACCGAAGGCGATGCAGTGCAACTTAGTTTCAGTAAGGTAGAACTGGGGAACTATATCACAGAACAAATGGAAACGGTAGAAGAACGTGATGAAATCGATAGTGAAATCCAGATTTTTCAGAATGCTTTGGAGTTTTCCGAAGTAAAAGCCCGGGAAGTGATGATTCCCCGCACCGAAATTGTCGCTATAGATATCGATACTACCCCAAAAGAGTTAAGTAAGATTTTCAGTGAAACAGGGCTCTCTAAGATTTTAGTGTATCACGATCATATTGATGATATTTTGGGTTATGTGCATTCTTTTGAACTTTTCAAAAAACCTCAGAATATAAAGAAGGTCTTGATGCCAGTGGTGTTTGTTCCCGAAACGATGCATGCAAAGGATGTACTGAATATTTTAACCCGAAAACGAAAAAGTATTGCAGTGGTGATAGATGAATATGGCGGTACGTCTGGAATTATTACGGTAGAAGATATTATAGAAGAACTCTTTGGCGAAATTGAAGATGAACACGATTCTGTTGAATTAATTGAAGAAGAACTGGGAGAAGATCACTTCCGTTTTTCTGCCAGACTGGAAGTAGATTACCTAAACGAGATGTTTAAATTGGATCTCCCGGAAGGGGAAAACTACGAAACCTTGGGCGGGCTTATTGTAAATTTCACGGAAGAAATCCCTGAAAAGGACGAAACCGTTGAAATTGACGGGTATGCCTTTAAAATACTGGAAGTATCCAATACTAAAATCGAATTGGTAGAGCTTAAAAAAGTAACGGAAGACTAAAAACACGATACATCTGCTTTTTTTTCAAATACTTTTTTATAAATCGTTTGAAAATGGTATTTTCGCCCCCTATTAATTTTCAAAGAAATGGCAATATTAAATAGCATTCGTAAAAGAGGAATTTTCCTTATACTCATCATTGCATTAGCACTTTTTGCATTTATCTTAAGTGATATTATAAACAAAGGGGGGCGTAGTTCCGAATTGGAGGATACGGCCGCCATTATTAATGGTGAAGAGATTTCCCGCACAGAATTTATGACGAAGGTGGACGATTATCAAAGAGCCCTGGGGCCAAATGCCAATACCTCACAGGCTATGAATGTTGTTTGGGATCGTGAACTTAAAAATGTCCTTTTTAAGCAACAAGCTGAAGAATTAGGAATTATGATAGGTGATGACCAGTTGAATGATCGATTGGCATTGGCATTGGCTAACAATCCTAACTTTCAAGATGAAAATGGAATTTTCAGTCAAGGGAAATTGGTAGAATATATTGCTAGTATTCAAGGCAATGCTGCTGCGAAACAACAATGGGATGAATACATAGAAGGAGTAAAAGAAAGCTTGATCCAAAATAGTTATGTGAATCTAGTGCGAAGTGGTATGGTGACCACCAAGGCTGATGCCGCACAACAATACCACTTTGAAAACGATAAGGCTAATATCGAATATGTATTTGTTCCTTATACTAAAATAGCAGACGAAGAAGTTCCCGTAACAGATGCGGAAATTGAAAAATATATTCGAGCAAACCCAGATCGCTTTGAAGTAGATCCTTTGGTAGATATTGAATATGTTTCTTTTGAAGAAGCACCTTCTTTAGAGGACATGGAAGAAGCTAAAACAAATATTGCTAACCTTGTGGAAGACTTCAAGGCAGCAGAAGATGATGAGTTTTTTGTAAACGACAATAGCGACTTTAATTATGTCGATAGTTGGTATTATAACCGAAACCTTCCAGAGGCATTGAAAGACACAATATTGAATGTTTCTGTAGGGGAAGTATATGGGCCCTACAAAGTAGAGGAAACCTATAATATCTCTAAAGTGGTTGCTAAGAGACAATTACCAGACTCTGTAGAAGCAAGACATATTCTTATCCCTACAGGATTTAATAGAACCGATAGTATTTCGAGAACGAAAGAGCAAGCGAAAGCTACAGCCGATAGTATTTTGAGTGTTTTAAAAGCCGACAAATCAAAGTTTGAAAACTTGGTCAAACAATTTTCTTCAGACGCTGGAAGCATTGAAAAGGGAGGCCATTACGATTGGTATGCTTACGGTACCATGGTACCTGCTTTCCGTGATTTTACTTTTGAAGGAAACGTAGGCGATTTGGGAGTTGTAGAATCTCGCTTTGGATACCACATTATTGAGGTGGAAGGACAAAAGAATCCGCAAACCGTGGTGAAAGTAGCTACTGTAACCAAAGAGATAGAGCCTTCCGAAGCTACCCTATCTGAAGTATTTTCTGAGTCTGCAAAATTTGAAGAAGCGGCACGAAAGGGAGACTTTTCTAAAGTTGCGGAAGATAAAGGCTTAACGCCAAAACCAGTTAATAAAATTGGGGAGCTTGATGGAAACCTTCCGGGAATTGGAAATAATAGAACCATTATTAATTGGGCCTTTGAAGAGGGAACCAATGTGGGTGACGTAAAGCGTTTCAATATTAACGATACTTACGTAATTGCTAGATTAACTCGAAAAAGCACCAAAAAAGCTTTAATGAGTGTTTCTGAAGCTTCTTCTATAGTTACCCCAATTTTAAGAAAAGAGAAGAAGGCTCAGAAAATAAAGGAGACCATTTCTGGAACAACTTTACAAGAGGTCGCCACCAGTCAAAATGTAACGGTAAAGACCGAAAACGCCCTTACAAGAGCAACTCCAACCATTGCAGGTGCAGGAACAGAACCTTTGGTAGTAGGAAAGGCTTTTGGAACTGCCGTAGGGGAAACCACCGATTTAATAGAAGGAGAAAAAGGAGTATACAAATTACGGGTGTTAGCTATTAACAAAGCTCCCGAATTGGATAATTATGCGGCCTATGAAACGCAATTAAAAGGTGGTGCTTCAGCAGCGACGGTAAATAATACCGTGTTTAAAGCATTAAAGAAAGCTGCAGAGATTGAAGATAACAGAGCAAAATTCTACTAATAAATAGATGTCGCTTCAAATAATAAAAAAAGGCCTGCTAAAAAGCGGGCTTTTTTTTATTTTATCATTTCAGCAAAGGGAATTACGGTGTGATAGCCTTTGCTTCGAAAATACGCCATATCTTTGGGTTGGCCTGTAGCCAAGATAAAGTCACCTCCCCAAGCACCGAGACTTTTTATGGCTTTTGGATAATCTGAAAAAAGCTGTTCTTTTATGGTAGGGGTTTCTAAGGTTTCTGAAAGGATATTTTCATGTTGTTGTAACAGGCTTTCAAAATTAGACAAACCTGATGCGTTTGCAATCTTTCGGGAAAGAAGGGAAATTTCCTCGATAGTTTTGGGCGCTATCGTTTTTGTTCGGTAGGTTTCTATAGCCTTTTTACTGCTTTGTTTTTTGTTGAGGTGGATAAAGTAAATTTGTTCGGTAAAATCCCAAGAGAGAGGGATTTTTTCTACGAGCAAATTTGAATGGTTTATTTGATAGAATATAGGTTGATCGTTCTGTGCCGCAGCGATATCGTATCCACTTCCCCCAAAGCTATTTTTTAAAAGTTGAAAAGCATCTACTTCGGCCCACTGGGCAATATTGTTGATGAGGGTTGAAGAGCTTCCCAATCCCCAATCCCTGGGAAAGTCCAAACGTGTGGTTACTTGAAGAGCGCCCTGTGAAGTTAAAAAATCAGGATTCAATTTTTGCGCTTCCCTTAAAATCTTTTGAAGGGTTTTGGATATATCTGATGGAGTAGATAGGGTGCATTCTTTGCGTAACGAAAATTCTTCCTGAAACCAGCAGTTTCCGTGCATGTCCAAACTTTTCCAAAAAAGTCCCTTTTCTGAAGCAGGCTGCACCGAAAGCGATTGTCCTAGCTTGGTGGGAATGGCTAAAGCTAGGGCTCCATCCAAGACTAGGTATTCGCCGGTAAGTAATAATTTTCCGTTACTATAAAATTGTGGCACTTTATTTTCTTAGGTTTTCTATAAATTGGACGACTTCGCTATGCGAAATGGTTTTGTTTTTAAAATGCTGAAGGACCTGTGATTTTTCAGATTCAGAAGTATTCATCTGATTTAAAATGTTCATCAAATGCATTTTCATATGTCCTTTTTGAATTCCAGTTGTTACCAACGAGCGAAGCGCTGCAAAATTTTGGGCTAATCCCGCCACCGCAACTATCTGCATCAACTCTTTTGCATTGGGCTTTTGTAAAATGGAAAATGCCAACTTGGTTAATGGGTGTAGTGAAGTAAGCCCGCCCACCGTTCCCAACGCCAAGGGAATTTCAATCCAAAACCGGAACATACCATTTTCGATAGCGGCATGGGTTAAGCTCTTATATTGACCTTCCTTGGCTGCATAGGCATGAATCCCCGCTTCTACCGCTCTAAAATCGTTCCCCGTAGCTAAGATTACTGCGTCAATCCCGTTCATGATGCCTTTATTGTGTGTCACGGCCCTTCTAGGGCTTACTTGAGCTATTTGAACAGCTCTTACAAAATTTTCAGCAAAATCGGAACCGTCCATATTGTTATTCCCCATTTCAGAAACCGGGCAACTTACTTCCGCTTTCACTAAGCATTCTGGAACATAATTGGATAAAATGCTCATCACTACTTCAGGGGGATTCCCTTCCGAAGAAAAGTCTTCAAAACTTTCTGCTTCCTTTTCAAAAGTATGGGCTATTTTTTCCAAACAACTATTGATAAAATTTGCGCCCATGGCATCCAAAGTTTCAAAAGTGACATGTAGTTGAAAATAGCCCTTTAAATCATGGGAAACATCCTTTAATTCAATATCCAACAAGCCGCCACCTCTCTTTTTCATATTGCTTTGAATCTGGGAAATACTTTGGATGAGGCTTGGTTTAACCTTTTCAAAAAATGCAAACAATGTACGGGGTGCTCCTAAATAGGTGAGGTGCACTTGGCCATTTTTTGTTGAAGAAAGGACTTTGGCCTGAAATCCACCTCTGTTTAACCAAAACTTGGCTGCATTACTGGCTGCGGCCACTACCGAACTTTCTTCGATAACCATGGGAAGGGCGTAAACTTCATTATTGATTTTAAAATTAGGGGCAATTCCGAAGGGTAAATAATAATTGGTTAAGGTGTTTTCTATGAAATCATCGTGCAATTTCTGAAGTTCTTTGTTGTCGTTCCAATAGTTCAATAAGGTTTCTTTGGACGAAGGATCATTGTCTAGATATTGTTCGACCAACCAATCTATTTTTTCTTCTTTACTCTTTTTGGAAAAACCAGAAACAGTTTTGGGCATCATACACAAGTGGTTAAAGCGCAAAGATAGTGTATTCCACCTGTTTTAACCGAAGAATTGCTGTTTCAAAATTGGCGTATTTAACTTAAAAACCCTTATATTTCACAGATTTTTTAGTAAAATTGGGATAACAAAAACTTTACAATTTGAAAAAACCATTTTCAATCGTTGTGCTTGCCTTGGTTGCGGCATTTTCTTCTTCCCTATGGGCACAACAAAAAGAGATTACACTTGAGGATATTTGGGGTGGGACGTTCCGTATGGAATTTATGGACGTGCTACACTCAATGAACAATGGGAAAGAATATTCAGTTTTAGAATTTAACCGGTCTACGGGGACTTCCAGTATCGATATGTACGATTATAAATCCGGAGAAAAAGTAAAAACCCTCGTGAACAGCAAAAACCTTCCTGAGGTTGCTTATTTTATTTCTTACGATTTTAGTGAAGATGAGTCCAAAGTGCTTTTGGCAACAGAGTTGGATCGCGTATATCGCCACTCAACTTTAGGGACTTATTATGTGTACGATACGCAAACAGGGAACGCTACTTTGCTATCAGACGACAAGGTGCAAGAGCCTACTTTTAGCCCAGATGCTACTAAAATAGCCTATGGGTTTGAAAATAATTTATTTGTGAAAGATTTAGAGTCTGGAACCGTAACCCAAGTAACCAAAGATGGGCAAAAGAATAAGATTATTAATGGAATTACAGACTGGGTGTACGAAGAGGAATTTGCTTTTGTGAGGGCATTCGATTGGAATACTACTAGCGATAAAATTGCCTTTATCCGATTCGATGAAACCGAAGTACCCGAATTTTCCATGGATGTTTATGGAAATGACCTTTATCCGCATGCGGAAGTATTCAAGTATCCCAAAGCAGGAGAGAACAATGCTAAGGTTTCCCTTCATATGTACGATTTGACCACTCGGCAAACTACTGAAGTTGACCTTTCAGAATTTAACCCTTATTACATTCCTAGAATTCAATGGACAAAAGCGCCCAATGTATTGAGCATACAGCTTATGAATCGTCACCAAAATGTGTTGGATTTGGTTTTTGTGAATGCCAAGGATAATACCAGCGAATTAATCCATCAAGAAGAAGATGCTGCTTATGTAGATATCACAGACGATCTTACCTTTTTGAATGATAACAGCTTTATTTGGACTAGTGAAAATAGTGGGTGGAACCATATCTATCACTATAACAAAAACGGCAAGCTTATCAAACAAATTACCGATGGACCTTGGGAGGTGACCCGTTATTATGGATTCGATCCAAAAACCGGTCGGGTTTATTACCAAAGTACCGAAAATGGAAGCATTAATAGGGATGTATACTCGATTACAAGTTCTGGAAAGAATAAAATAAGGCTCACTCAAAAGACAGGGAGTAACAGTGCTTCCTTCAGTAGTGATTACACCTATTTTATTAACACTTTTTCTAGTACGGAAGTCCCTTACATGTTCACTTTACACGATGCTTTAACGGGAAAGCCTATTCGTGAAATAAAAAATAATGATGCCTTAAAGGAACAATTGGAGGATTATAAAATGTCCCCGAAGGAGTTTTCCACCATTTCCGTGAATGGAGAAGAATTAAATATGTATACCATAAAACCCTTAAACTTTGACCCCAATAAGGAATATCCCCTGTTTATGTATCAATACTCGGGTCCAGGTTCCCAAAATGTAGCCAACCGATGGAATGGTGCGAATGATTATTGGCACCAAATGCTTGCTCAGCAAGGATACATTATCGTATGCGTGGATGGTCGTGGAACAGGATTGAAAGGAAGGGATTTTAAAAAAATGACCCAAAAGGAGTTAGGGAAATACGAAGTTGAAGATCAGATTGCCGTAGCAAAAAAGCTAGGAGCCTTGCCTTATATAGATGAAGAACGCATTGGTATCTGGGGATGGAGCTATGGAGGTTTTATGGCTTCCAATTGTTTGTTTCAAGGAGCCGATACTTTCGCTATGGCTATTGCCGTGGCTCCCGTGACAAGCTGGCGTTTTTACGATACCATTTATACAGAACGTTATATGACGACGCCACAGGAAAATCCATCAGGCTATGATGAAAACTCTCCCATATCGCATGTGGATAAGTTAGAAGGGGATTTTCTATTGGTACACGGAAGTGCCGACGACAATGTACATTTTCAAAATACCATGCGTTTGGTAGAGGCCTTGATTCAAGCCGATAAAGATTTTGATTGGGCTGTGTATCCCGATGATAACCATGGCATTTATGGTGGAAACACCCGTTTGCACCTCTACCGAAAAATGACCCAATTCGTAAAGGAAAGTCTAGGTGCTCCAAAAGCCAAAACTTTAGAAATTAAAAACTAAAAAATCAACCACTAAAACCAATATTATGTCAACAATTACAAAGCAGGCTCATCAAAGAGAGTTATTTGGTCATCCTGTAGGGCTGTATGTATTATTCTTTACTGAGATGTGGGAGCGCTTTTCCTACTATGGAATGCGTGCCATCCTAGTACTTTACTTAGTAGCTGAAACTACAGGTGAAAATATAGGTTTAGGTTGGGACAACGCAAAAGCGCTTTCCCTTTACGGAACTTATACCATGTTAGTCTATGTAGCTTCTATACCTGGAGGATGGTTGGCCGATAATGTTTTTGGGCAGAAAAAATCGGTGTTGTATGGTGGAATTTTATTGGTAGCGGGACACAGTATACTGGCTGTGGAACAGATGTGGGCTTTCTATACAGGTTTAGGACTCATTGTAGCTGGAGTTGGAATGTTGAAGCCTAATATCTCAACTATGGTGGGAGGATTGTACAAGCAAGGCGATATTCGCCGTGATAAAGGATTTACTATTTTTTATATTGGAATTAACGTAGGAGCCTTTTTAGCTAGTTTAATAGTAGGTTATGTTGGGGAAGTACACGGATGGCATTATGGATTTGGACTAGCGGGTATTGGTATGGCGTTAGGTCTTATTCAGTATGTGGCAGGTCAAAAGCACTTAAAATATGTGGGTAACTTTACCGGAACTTCTGAAAACGAAGAAGAAAAGGCAGCCATGAAAAGACCCCTTACCAAGATTGAAAAGGATCGAGTGGTGGTGTTGTTTATTTCTTTCCTATTAGTGATTGTTTTTTGGGGTGCTTTCGAGCAAGCCGGTGGTTTGATGAATATTTATGCTTCAGAAAAAACCAATAGAATGCTTATGGGATGGGAAGTTCCAGCTTCATGGTTCCAGTCACTTAACGCTATGTTCATTATTATTTTTGGAACAATAGTGGCGGGCTACTGGGCCCGAAGAAAATTAAAAGGAAAAACAGCTACTTCACTATTTAAAATGATCATAGGGTTGATTATCATGGGCGCTGGGTTCTTTTTTATGACAGCTGCTTCCGCAGAATACAATAGCGACGGTTCTTCAGCCATGTATTGGTTAGTATTGGCTTATTTATTCCATACCATTGGAGAACTTTGTATTTCTCCAGTGGCACTATCGTATATTACAAAATTAGCTCCTTTAAAATATGCTTCTTTAATGATGGGGGTTTATTTTGCCATGACAGGTTTTGGAAATAAGTTGGCAGGTATGTTAGGGGAGGCTTCTGAAAGTTTAGGTGAATATACCATCTTTACTGGAATTGCTATCTTTTGTGTAGCCTTTGGGCTATTGGTAATGGTATTCAGAAAAAAACTGGAAACTTTAACTCATGGTGTCGAAGATAAAGAAGGAACCATTAACGAAACCGAAGGGTACGAAGTAGCGGATAACGAATACTAATTTAACTATACTATGGAATCAACCACAAACGAAAACTTTTTTAAGGATAAGGTCTTAGGACATCCTGCGGGACTCTTTGTACTGTTTTTCACCGAAATGTGGGAACGTTTTTCCTATTATGGAATGCGCGCTATTTTGGTGATTTTTTTAACCGGAGCTATTTTAGGAGACAATCCTGGTTGGGCTTGGACTACGCCTGCGGCACTTTCCCTTTTAGGTACTTATGCTATGTTGGTATACCTAACCCCACTATTGGGAGGATGGTTGGCCGATAATGTAATTGGTTACAAAAGAGCGGTAGTAATTGGAGCCTTGTTAATGACACTGGGACATGCTTCCATGGCCATAGAGACCCCAACATCCCTTTATATAGGAATTGCTTTGCTTATTCTAGGAAATGGATTCTTTAAGCCTAATATGACTTCCATTATTTCAAAAATGTACGAAGGGCACGATGAAAAGAAAGATGGCGCTTTCAATATCTTTTATATGGGGGTAAACGCTGGTGCTTTTATAGGGATTATGTTATGTGGCTGGGTTGGTGAGAAAGTGGGTTGGAGTTACGGCTTTGGACTGGCAGGTATTTTTATGTTTTTAGGAATGCTTCAGTTCTATTTTGCGCAAAGTTTATTTGGGAAAATTGGTGATAAACCGGTTAAAGATAAAATCGAAATTGAGGAAACAGGAGCGAATACTGCTAAAGAACCCAAAAAAGTAGTAAAACTGAATCATTTTTCAGTCTTGGATTATGTGCTTATTGCGATATTTAGTGTTTCTGCCGTAATATTTATTATCAACGACCCTTTAAGTAAAATTGGTGATATTCAAAGCTTCAACTTTACCATTGCAGGAATGACAGATTCACTGTTCTTCGCTTTGCTTGCAGCAGTATCTTTTATTGTCCTTCTTATTGTTCGTATACCAAGGTATGTAGCAATTGAGCGGGATAGGATGATCGCCTTTGCTATTTTTTGTATTTTCACCGTGTTCTTTTGGGCAGCATTTGAACAAGCAGCGGGATCCCTTCCGCTATATACAAGAGATTTTACCGATAGAATACTAGAGGGTGGTGCGGCGACTGCATTTAAAATGGTAGACCTTATTGTTACGGTAGTTCCTTTATTAATTATTACTTACGTACTAATTAGCCTCTTCAGAAAAACCTATACCAGAATCGGACTTTCAAATGTTATTCTTGGTTTTAGCTTTGTAATTGTTTGGGCCATCGTCATCTATAAATTATATATTGAATTTCAATCTACCGAAACAGAAGTTCCTGTGACTTGGTTTGCTATTTTGAATTCGTTGTTTATTATCATTTTTGCTCCTTTGTTTACCAAATGGTGGGATAGTAGGTACAATCCTCCTGCCTCTGTAAAGTACTTCTTAGGATTGGCTTTATTGGGTGTAGGTTTTGCTTTCTTGGCTTTTGGTGCTAGAAATGTGCCTGCTGGAGCAGAGAGTGCCAGTTTAAGTATGGCCTGGCTGGTATTTGCTTATTTATTTCATACGCTTGGGGAATTATGTCTTTCTCCTATGGGGCTCTCCTACTTAAGTAAATTGATTCCAGCAAGAATGATTGCCTTTATGTTTGGGGTATACTATTTAGCCATCGCAATTGGTAATAAATTGGCACATTATGTGGGTGGGGATATTGAAAAGATCACCCAAGAATATAGCTTGTCGACTTTCTTCTTGATATTTACATTTATACCTATTGGTTTAGGGTTAGTGTCATTATTGTTACACCCTTTACTAAAGCGATTAATGCACGGCGTGCGATAAAAACAATACTTTTCCTCAAAAAACGTTCCCATTGTGGAACGTTTTTTGTTTATATTTCAGAAATAGAAAAATCTAACGATGAAGAAAATTACAATTTTATTACTGCTGTTTTCTGTAAGTTTAGCTTCTGCACAGGAAATTAAGTGGATGACGATGGAGGATGCTTTGGCGGCACAAGCTAAAAACCCCAAAAAAATATTTGTGGATATGTATACGGTTTGGTGTGGTCCCTGCAAAATGTTGGATAAGAATACCTTTAGCAATCCCGATGTGGCTAATTTTATCAATAAGAATTTTTATGCGGTAAAATTTAATGCAGAGGGGAATGCAAAAATCAATTATAAAGGGAAGCTATATGCAAATCCAAGTTACGATCCTGCCAAAGCTACCCGGAGAAATTCAGCACACCAGTTTTCTAGGTACCTAGGTGTTACGGCATATCCTACCGTAATTTTTTTAGATGAAAACGGGAATTTAATCAATCGCGTAAAAGGCTATCGTACTCCACAGCAAATGGAACTTTTTCTGAAGCTATTTGGAACCGATTTGTGGAAACAAATTACCACGCAAGAAGCTTATCAAGAGTATGTAGATAATTTTAAACCCGAATTTAAAGGATAAGAAATGATGGATAAATGGATGGGAATCTTCTTTTTTTGTATGACATCATTGGTTTTTTCACAAGAGAAAATTAATTGGATGTCCATGGATGAAGCACTCGCTGCCCAACAGGAAACACCAAAAAAAATTATCATGGATGTGTACACCACTTGGTGTGGCCCTTGCAAATTATTAGATAAAAATACCTTCAGTAATAAAAATGTCATTGCTTTCATCAATAAAAATTATTACGCTGTAAAGTTCAATGCGGAAGGTCCCGAAGAAATTACTTTTGAAGGATTTACCTATACCAATCCTAATTACCAACCCGAACGGAAAGGGAGAAATGCCACTCATTTTTTTGCCGATGCCTTACGAATCCCTGGGTATCCAAGTTTGGTTTTCTTTGAAGATAATGGAAAATTAATTCAAGCGGTTCCAGGGTATAAAACTCCGCAAGAATTGGAAATTTATCTCAAAATGATAGCCAATGATGACTACAAAGAGCTAACAACCATTGAGGCATGGGAAGCTTATCAAAAAGAGTTTAAGGGTACTTTCTAAAAACGATGTAAGCTCCTTCATTATAGGTGCTATGAAAAGGAATTTGCCTTTTTTGGCATGTGTATTTCCATCTTTCTACATACGATTTGTAGTTGCTTCCATCTGCAATAATGGCAAGGGGCTTCAGGGAATCAATCATTCGTTCCAAGTTTACTTTCGGACTATCGGTAAATAGAAGTACCGCCCCTTTTACGCTTGGGTATACTCCCAAACTATCCAATACAATGTAGGTGTGCTTTTCGTGTTTCCATACCGAGGAAAATTTCAGCTGTCTCACGGGCTTATCTTTCTGAATGAAAAAACTTCTTAAGGGTTCTTGCTGCACTGAAATAAGGGAATCTTTTTTCAATAAAATGATTTCTTCCGAAGTAACGGTGGCTATCAACGTATTTCTAGTTTTATGAAATACAATAAGGGACTCCTCAGGAGACCATTTTGTCCAAAGGGTATGTGCGAAGGACAAAATAATAATGCTTAATAAACTAAAAGTCCATTGACGGTTTCGGGTTTTCCAAAATAATACCAGTGTTATGGTAAACGCATAGGAAAGAATCATCTTTTCAAAGGATAGGGAGAGGCTTTCAAAAACAAAACGGTTGTGTGAAGCAATCCATATAATGAGGTCATTCATGTTTTGTAATGCCAATTGTAAACCTTTTTCCAACCAAAATATGTTTTCTCCCAAGCCAGCAAGACAAAGGACAAGGATGCCATAACTTAAAAGAACTCCCAAGAAAGGTAAAATCAATAAATTGGTTAAAAAAAATAGTCCTGGAAATTGATGAAAATAGTAAATACTTAGTGGTGCAACCCCTATTTGAGCGGCAAGGCTCACGGTAGTTAGATTCCAAAAATACCTGAGGAGCTTATTTCTTGGACGGTAAAGCTGTGTCATCATTGGCTGAATCCATATAATAAAAAAAACAGCTAAATAGCTTAATTGAAACCCTACTTGAAATAGCCATAAGGGCTGAAATAAAAGAAGAACGAAGTAGGACATGAGTAGGGTATTGTATGTGCTTTGTTTTCTTTGAAAAGCCAAGGAAATCGATAAAAAGGAAAACATAGTGACCGCTCTTACAACCGAAGGGGATAGTCCTGCCATAAAAGCAAAACCCCATAAGAGCACTAAAATCAAAAAAGCTTTGATAAACTTCCCTTTCGGCAATCGTTGCAATGGACGTAAAAGCGCATGGAATATAAAAAGCAGTATGCCTACATGGAGGCCGGATACGGCAAGTATGTGTACGGCTCCTGCAGCAGCATATTGTTTGTAAAGGTCTTTGTCGATCACTCGTTTTTCTCCCAAAATCAAGGCTTGTAAAATCTCACGTTCCCTATTTTCTAAAAGTGTATTTTTTAGTTGATGAACAAGGTAATTGCGAAATTTTCCTGCATATCCACGAAGACTTCTACGTCCTAAATGGCTCGATAGGATCTGCTTCTTCTGAAAAGTAAGCTCGCCAAAAACCCCTAAAGAAGCCATGTACTTTTTGTAATCAAATTGATAGGGATTTAAAGGAGACTTGATTTCAGATACCTTTGTGTAAATCCATAGGGTCTCATCAATACGGAAGGAGGCTTCAAGAGAGTCCTTTTCGAGATTCAGTAGGATTACTCCTTGGGAAGAAACGGGTCCTATAGATTGCACTTCTGCCAGGTATTTATTGTGGTAGGTCGAAGGTTTTAACACATCTCTTATTTGAACTTGATATACATGAAAGCGCTCCTTCTGTCCTTGGTTCGAAAAATGATTTATCTGAAATTGAGGAAGTTTTTGTTGAAAATTTCCATAACCAATACAAAAAAAAGCGAGGAACGTCCCTACACTGGATATCCAGTTTGGGAGGGGGTGGCGTTGGTTCCAAAGCCATGTAATTATAAGCAAGACTAAAAAAACCGAAGCGACAACAACTCCAGAAAAAGTATCGGGAAAGTAGTTCCCCCAGACCAAGCCACAGGTTATCGCTAGGCTGAATAGGATAAGTGAATGATTAATAGTGCGCATCTTCAGAAAAGGTTGCTAACTGAAGATTAATGGGAAAGCTTGCTTAAAGATAAAAAATTAAATGATTCGGCGTACTTCCACAAAAGCACTTTTCCAATAATTTTCGTCCAAAGAAGAGATAATCACACCTCTGGAAGTAGTGGAATGTATAAATTTTATCTCCCCTCTATGGTTTTCAACAACTAGCCCTACATGGTTAATAACCCGATGATTTTTGTTGGTTTGGAAGAAGAGTAGGTCACCTTCTTCCGTATCATGAAGTTTAATTTTAATGCCCTTGGTGGCCATGTCCCTGGAAATTCGTGGGAGTGCGATATTTTCTTTTTTGAAGGAAGTATATACCAGCCCAGAACAGTCCATACCCCGTTTGTCCACTCCGCCATATTTATAGCGTGTACCTTCAAAAGATTTGGCATAGGTAACTATTTTTGAAGCCTTTTTGGCAGTAACCGAAACCTTAGTATCTCCAATAATCGTGGTGTTTTTAGGCTTTCGGGAGGCTCCGCAGGATGCTAATAAAAAGCTTAGAAGCAAAAGCAGGTAGAGGTTTTTCATCTTACTGAAAACGATTTGGTTCTGTTAAAATTATAAAAAAATCTGAAACTGATTGCTTAGGACAGCGAATTAACGATCAATTTAGCTGTTTTCTCACTGGCTCCACGACCTCCTAAAGCTATTTCTAAATCGTAGTAATCCAAAAACATCACCGCTCTTTGGTAGTCGTCCAGTATTTTTTTTAATTCTAGCTTCAAGTTTTTTGTGTTGAATTCGGTCTGAATTAATTCGGTGACAGCAGGCTTATCCAAAATAAGATTCACCAACGATATATACTTCAATTGGATGATTCTTTTGGCAATTTCATAAGAAATCCTACTACCTTTATAACAGACAACCTGCGGGACTTTGTACAAGGCTGTTTCCAAGGTCGCTGTTCCCGAAGTGACCAGCGCGGCGTGCGAAACACTTAATAAATCGTAGGTTTTATTGAGGAGCAGATGCACATTGTCTTTTTCGATAAACTGAAGGTAAAACTCCTTTTCTTGACTAGGGGCTCCTGCGATGACAAATTGATATTCGGAAAAATCATCTACCACCGAAAGCATCACTTGGAGCATTTTGGAGATCTCTTGTTTTCTACTTCCGGGGAGGAGTGCAATGACAGGGCGTTCGTCTAATTTGTTCTCTTTTTTGAAGACATCCGGATTCACTTGAGGCCTGTTTTCAATAGCATCCAGAAGGGGATGACCCACAAAATGCACTGGATAGTCATATTTTTGGTAAAAATCCTCTACGAAAGGAAGCACCACATACATGTGGTCAATGGTTTTTTTGATGGTTTTTACCCTTCCCGCCCGGGATGCCCATACCTGCGGACTTATATAATAATAGGTTTTTAGCCCTTTGGGTTTGGCCCATTTTGCGATTCGAAGGTTAAATCCAGAGTTGTCAATAAAGATCAGTGCATCAGGTTGAAAGTCTAGAATATCTTTTTTACATTGTTTGAAAAGCTTGGAAATTTTAGAGAGATTGGTGATCACTTCCAAGAAGCCCATGATAGCCCTGTCCTTGTAATGAACTACTAATTCCCCACCCTGCTCGGCCATTAAATCACCTCCCCAAAACCTGAATTCGGCCGTAGGATCTTCTTTTTTAAGCGCTTTCATTAAGTTCGACCCATGTAGATCGCCCGACGCTTCCCCTGCAAGAAGGTAATACTTCATGTTATAAAAAATATATTAAATAGGCTGTAATCGCTGTAACAAAGGTAGCCATTAAGACGCCACGTGCTCGATAATCCCTATTTAATTTCAGAAAACCAAAAAAAGCTGCCAAATTAGGTAGAGCGCCTAAGCATAACAACATCCATAAATTCTGGGTGTCTACATAAAACTGAAAGGTATCCGCAAAACCATTTCCCTTAAGGAAAGCAATGATAAAAGTGCACAATAAGACCCCCAGGGAATTGCAGATAATTCCGACGGCAAAACCAGTAAAAATTTCCTTTTTCATCTTAAATATCCCAGGCATTAATATCCTTAATGGCGTGATGAGCGGTTAAATCGAATTGTACCGGAACTACCGAAACATATCCATTGCGCAAGGCCCACTCATCGGTATCTTCACCTTTGTCTTCATTTACAAATTCTCCAGAAAGCCAATAATATTCCCTGCCAAGAGGGTTCACCCTTTTGTCGAAATTTTCCAGCCAATGCGCATTGGCTTGCCGGCACACTTTAATTCCCTTAATTTCCTTTTCGGGAAGCTTTGGGAAATTTACATTAAGAACCACTCCTTTTGGAATCCCATTTTTAAGGCATTCCAAAACAATCTTTTTCACAAAAGACTTTACGGGTTCAAAGTTCGCTTCCAAAGAATAGTCCAAGAGTGAAAACCCGATGGCCGGAATCCCAGTAGTACCTGCTTCTACCGCTGCGCTCATGGTCCCGCTATAAATAACATTGATAGAAGAATTGCTTCCATGGTTAATCCCGCTCACACATAAATCGGGTTTGCGTTTTAAAATTTCATTGGTTGCTAATTTTACACAGTCGGCAGGGGTACCACTACAGCTATATTCGGTTTGTGGTGCGTCTTTGTCAATCGTGATTTTATCACAAAACAAGGTGTCGTTTACGGTAATCGCATGGCCCATCCCACTTTGTGGTGAATCTGGTGCGACTACACAAACATCCCCTACTTCGTTCATTACTTCGATGAGGGCCCTAATTCCTGGGGCAGTAATCCCATCGTCATTGGTGACTAAAATCAATGGTTTTTTTTGGCTCATTATTTGCTGTTCAATAAAAGTATAAAAATACAGTTATTAGCTGTGAAATCTAAATTTTGGTTTTTTAAATTTCTGTATTTAGTGTTTAACAAAAAATTAGTATCATTACAGCTTCTTCACTAGGTTTTTTGCCTATTTTAGAAGACTAAAAAATGCGGATATGCGATTTATGAAAAAGAACTTAAAAATATTACTGCTGGCTGTGTTTGTGGCTTTTGCTTCTTGCAGCTTTACGACCAAAGAATTTAATGATCCAGAGAAGGATAAGTTGTTGGTAGATCTTATTACCTATGTATTGGAAAAGGGACACTACGATCCAAAGGACATGAACGATGCTTTTTCAGAAAGTGTTTATGAAGATTTTATCAATGCCATGGACCCTTTGAAGCGTTATTTCACGGCTTCAGACTTAGAAGAATTCAGTAAATACAAAACACAAATTGATGACCAAATAAAGAATAAGGAATTAACTTTTTTTGATTTGGTGTATAATCGCTATTTAAGTAGGGCTGAAGATGCGCAAACCTATTACAAAGAAATATTGGAAAAACCCTTTGATTATTCGGTGCAAGAAAACATAGATGTAGACTATGATCATATTCCGTGGGCTACTTCGAAAGAAGAACTAAAGGAACGTTGGAGAAAGCAATTAAAATTTACCACGCTTAACAACTACTATGACTTGGTAGAGGAAAAGGAAAAAGCTCCAGAGATGAAAAAAGAAGCCTTGGAAAACGGAGAAGAATATATTGAAAGTGAAAATGCCCAATTATCCCTTGAAGAATTGGAAGCCAAGGCACGGGAAACTTCCCAAACGGCGTTAGACGATTACTATGATTTTACGAAGGACCTAGAGCGAAAAGATTATTTTGCGGTATTTCTAAATACTTTGGTTGAAGAATTTGATCCTCATACCAACTATTTTGCACCGCCAGATAGAGACCGTTTCGATTTGCGTATGAGTGGGAAACTCGAAGGAATTGGTGCGCGTCTTCAGAAAAAAAACGATTACATTACCATTGTGGAGGTCATTAGCGGTGGTCCTGTATGGAGAGGGGAACACTTAGATGTGGGAGACGCCATTCTGAAAGTAAAACAGGAAGATGAGAACGAACCTGTGAGCGTGGTGGGCATGCGCGTGGACGATGCGGTAAAACTCATAAAAGGCCCCAAAGGAACAAAAGTTACTTTAACGGTAAAACGTGTAGATGGAACCATTGAAGAAGAAACCATTACCCGTGATGTAGTGGAGTTGGAAGAAACCTACGCAAAATCCACTTTAATTGAGAAAGCGGATAAAAAATATGGATTGATCAATCTTCCAGCATTCTATTTCGATATGAAGGATTACGGTGAAAGAAATGCCGCTACCGATATCAAAAAAGAAATTGAAGGCTTGAAGGCTTCCGGAATGGAAGGTTTGGTTTTGGACCTTCGCGATAATGGAGGGGGTTCCTTAAGAACTGCAGTGGATATTGCTGGGCTGTTTATTAAAGAAGGCCCCGTAGTGCAAGTAGCCTCAGGAGGAAAGAGAAAAGAAGTTTTGAAAGATGAAGATAAAAGTGTTGCATGGGATGGGCCCTTGGTCATTTTGGTGAATGAGCTTTCCGCATCTGCTTCCGAAATTCTTGCGGCAGCAATGCAGGATTACAAGCGAGCCATTATTATTGGAAGCGAACAGTCCTATGGAAAAGGAACCGTGCAAAACATGATCGACTTAAATCAATGGTTGCGGAACAATGATATGGGCGATATGGGTGCCTTAAAACTAACCACTCAGAAGTTTTACCGCGTCAATGGAGGCTCTACCCAATTGGAAGGGGTGAAAAGTGATGTGGTCATGCCCGATCGGTATAGCTATATTGATATAGGGGAAAGGGATTATGAAAACCCTTTACCTTATGACAAAATTTCCCCTGCCAATTATGAGGTATGGGATGGGTACATAGATTATGAAGGTACCATTAAAAGAAGTAAGGAGCGGATGGCTAAAAGCGACCAATTGCGACTTATTGATGAAAATGCCCAATGGATCAAAAAGAGCCGTGATGAAAATATGGTGAGTTTAAATTTTGAAGATTACAAAGCAGACATCGAGAAGCGTAAATTAGAAACAAAAAAGTTTGAGGCCATCGACGAATATGATAATCAGTTAACTTTACGTTCCCTTCCTAACGAAGAGGCTTTAATGAAACAAGACACAACACTTCGCGAAAAGCGTAAAAGGTGGCACGAAAATTTGGCTGGCGATATTTATGTGGAAGAAGCAGTAAATATTTTGGAAGACCTTAAACTCAATAATATTAGGGAAGGAAAGGTGGCAAAACTGAAGAATTAATATGGTGCACTCCACCTCCTTAACAAAACTTGCGCTCCAGAAGTTCCAGAAGAACTTTTGGGGCGTTTTTAGTTTGTCTTTTTTAGTACTGTGCGTATTGGTGGCCCTATTTGCATATGCCTTGGCTCCAGATGATTCTCAAAATGCCAATCAGATGCATTTGTCCATCCATTCCAAAGCTCCAGGTTTTACGGTGCAAATGCTTACCCTCCCTTCAGAAGAAATTTCTCAAAACTCTCTTTCTACCTTTTTCTTCGGAAGAAAGAACACCCTAACCGAGATTCCTATTTCGGGCTATATTTTAAAAGAAAATGCTATTGAAATCACACCGTATATCCCAGAAGGCGAAGCGGGGATTTCAAAAGAATATGGCTTAAATTATTTTCCTTCAATATCTCAAATATCTGAAGTTCCTCAACAATACATTTCAGAAAAAACCTTTCTCTTGGGAACCGATAAATACGGAAGGGATTTGTTAAGTAGGATGCTTATTGGTATCCGTATTTCTTTATCCATTGGGTTTGTAGCAGTATTGATTTCACTTCTTATCGGGATTTCCCTTGGGGCAATTGCAGGATACTTTGGCGGAAAGATCGATGCCGCCATCATGTGGTTGATCAATGTGACTTGGTCCATTCCAACCTTGTTATTGGTCATTGCCATAACGTTGGCCTTAGGTAAAGGATTTTGGCAGGTTTTTATCGCCGTGGGGTTAACCATGTGGGTGGAAGTAGCTAGAATAGTGCGTGGCCAAGTATTGGGCGTGAAGCAAATGCAGTTTGTTACAGCAGCAAGAGCCTTGGGTTTTAATGATTGGCGAATTATTACCCACCATATTCTTCCTAATAGTCTGGCTCCTGTAATTATTATTTCAGCAGCTAATTTTGCCAGCGCCATTCTTATTGAAAGCGGACTCAGTTTTTTGGGAATTGGTGCACAGCCGCCTATGCCTAGTTGGGGAGGGATCATTAAAGATCATTACTCCTATATTATTTTAGGGAAACCTTATTTAGCCATTATTCCAGGACTGGCTATTATGAGTTTGGTCACAGCTTTTATGCTGCTGGGGAATGCCCTTAGGGATGTGTTGGATGTAAAGAGTTCCTGAAATGGCTAAAAAAACCAAATACATTTTCTTGTTTATTGTAGTAGTCTCAGGGCTTTATTTTGCTGAAAAATGGGTGGATAGGCAAAAGGAAACGTATCCTACCATAACCCATGAAAGCACTCCCAATACTTTTGAAGAGTTTTCTAAAGACTTTTTGCCTACCTCTACTACGGGAGTCATTGTACAACATGCTTATTTTACCCTTTCCTATTCTGAAAGTCACGAGCAAGCCGAATGGGTGGCTTACGAACTTTCTAAAAAACAACTTTCCCAAAATGAATTTGAACGCCCCTATTTTATAGAAGATCGAGAAGTGGAAACGGGCTCTGCCGATTGGCGGAATTATAAAAAATCTGGGTACGATCGAGGACATCTTTGCCCTGCAGGAGATCGTCGATTTTCTTACCAAGCGTATTTAGAAACTTTTTTGACCAGTAATATAAGTCCGCAGAATCATGAATTCAACGCTCATGTATGGAATTACCTAGAACAGAATGTTCGTTTTTGGGCTAAAAAATACGATGGGGTTTTTGTCATTACGGGTGGAGTCCTTCAGCCAGGGCTACCATCTATTGGTGAAGAAAAGGTTTCCGTTCCGGAAGAATTCTATAAAATCGTTGTAGATATTCAGAAAGGCAACTATAAAGTGCTGGCTTTTTTAATACCGAATCAACCTACCGACAAGTCTTTTTACGACTTCGTGACGACCATTGATGCAATTGAAGCTAAAACGGGTATTGATTTTCTGCATCACTTGCCCGATACTTTGGAAAACGAATTGGAAGCTTCAGTAGACTTGAAAAGTTGGGGGAAGGGTTAACGATTGATGTAGTTTGAAGCATCCAATCGTACAAAAATAAATAACAATATAGTAAAACCCCATAGGCTGGAACCACCATAGCTTATAAAAGGTAAGGGAATGCCTATGGTAGGTAAAAGTCCGGTCACCATGCCAATATTCACGAAAAAGTGGAAGAATAGGATAGAGGCAACACTATAGCCGTATACCCTTCCGAAGGTAGATTTTTGACGCTCTGCCAAGAATAGTACCCGAATGATTAAAAATATGAACAATAATACCACCGCCATAGATCCTAAAAACCCCCATTCTTCCCCAACGGTACTAAAAATATAATCGGTGTGTTGTTCGGGGACAAAATTCCCTTTGGTTTGGGTGCCTTGTAACCATCCCTTTCCAGTCCATCCACCACTGCCTATGGCAATTTCACTTTGATTGGTATTGTAGCCAATTCCTTTGGCGTCAACTTCTTTTCCTAAGACAATATTGAAACGATCCCGGTGGCGTTGTTCGAATATATTATTGAATACATAATTTACAGAAAGTGTGAAAGCGAAACATATAATGACAAAAAAGCCATAATTGAACCAGCGGATTCGTTTCTTTTTACGTTTTCTTCGATATAAAAAATAGAGAAGGGTGACGGTCACTGTCAATAAAAACATCCATTGAACGCCAACCAATAAGGTGCCCACAAATAGGGTAGCCGATAGGAAAGCTAAGAAAATAAAAATATAATTAAGTCCTTCCCGGTACATCGGAAAAACAAAAGCAGCATATACTAGAGCACTCCCAGGGTCGGGTTGGGGAATGATAAACAAGGCTGGCAGAAAAATGATGAGAAAGGATTGAAGTTGGTGTTTCAGTTCCCGCATATTGGTTTGTATGTCGCTTACATACTTGCCCAGCGCAAGAGCTGTGGCAGCTTTGGCAAATTCGCTAGGCTGAAGCCCAATAGCTCCAAAAGAGTACCAAGAAGTAGCACCATTGATGTTTTTTCCGAAGACAAAAAGCCCTAATAAGGAGGCCAAGGATATAAGGTAAATGATGCTGGAGAAACGTTCATAAAATTTGGCATCTACCGCAAGAATGAACACAATAAGCACCATACTGGTAAAGATAAAAATAAGTTGCTTGAAGTAGATTTGACCAAAATCGAAAAAACTTGCTTGCGTCTCTTCCATGGAAGCAGAATAGATATTCATCCACCCAGCTGTAACCAAAGCTAGATATAGTAAAATGGTAATCCAATCTAGTTGTAGTTTCCTTCCCATTTATTGATTGATTGTAAATGGTTCATCACGATAGGGCTTTTCATACTCTTCCATCAAGCTGCCATTCAAGACAAAGTCTTCCATATCTTTGCGGGTGATTTCACCTCGAAGATACTGCTCAATCATTAATCCTGCGATTCTCCCCGCCCAACGGGAACCCCAATAGCCATTTTCTACGAAAACCGCCAATGCAATTTTTGGATTGTCCTTAGGGGCAAAAGCAACAAAAACCGAATGGTCTGTGAGTTGCATGCGTTTCCCGTCAATTTTAATGTAATTCTCTGCTGTTCCTGTCTTACCACAGATTTCTATCCCTGGAATTTGAATATAAGCAGCGGTTCCATAATTATAGACATCGTTCATTCCCTGTATCACGGGCTCAAAGTATTGTGGGTCAATGGTAGTATTTTGCCGTTCTTGATATGCTGAAGGAATGGTATCGACACCTACAATATTTTTTATGATGTGCGGCTTGTAATAATACCCTCTATTAGCAATAGCTGCTGTAAAATTCACCATTTGCATGGGCGTAAGCAACACTTCCCCTTGCCCAATAGAGTTGGAAATAGTAGCGGGAGTATACCATTTGTATTTAGGGTATTGATAATATCTATTGTAAAAATCTGAATCAGGAATCAACCCCTTTTTCCCTACCGGAAGATCATAACCCAAATAATCTCCCAATCCAAAACTCAATAAATGCTTTCTCCAACGATCAATACCTTCTTGTGGAGTGGCATACTTGTCTATCGTTCTGCGATATACCGTAGCAAAATAACTATTGCAGGAATGTGCGACTCCACCAATCATTGCCAACGGACTCACATGATGGTGACACCCCAATTTTTTTCTTCCGCCGTAATTATACCCCCCATGACAAGAAATTTTTTCATCAAGATCAATAACGCCTTCCTGTAATCCAATTAATGCGGTAAGTGTCTTAAAGGGCGAACCAGGGGGATATTCCCCTTGTAGTACACGGTCAAAAAGGGGCTTCGCAATGGTATCGTAATATAATTTGGTGAAATTTTTAGATCGCTCCCTTCCTACTAGTAGGGAAGGGTCGTAATTGGGAGCTGCTACGAGGGCCAATATTTCTCCGGTTTTGGGTTCTAAAGCCACAATGCCTCCACGTTTGTTGACCATCAATTTCTCTCCGTATTCCTGAAGTTTTGCATCAATAGTTAACTCAATATCACTTC
>CEQG01139400.1_pt1 | contig 70784 bp, 72 predicted proteins | sample 350301 | NCBI WGS metagenome assembly CEQG01 (sample SAMEA2621242, study PRJEB7988) | marine metagenome | isolation source: saline water (ENVO:00002010), including | reverse complement strand
TTCTTATAATCAAATATTTGTTGCCTTATTGTTGCCTTTTTAATTGAAACCCCTTATAAATAAGGGTTTCTTAAATTCCCTTAGAAAAGTCATCGTCAAAAAGTCCCCCGTTTAGATAAGGTACACATCTGTTTACATTATCTGTAAAAGGCGATTTACCATCAATAAGAAAAAGAAAATCTTCCCGCTTTTCGTTATTCAGCGTTTTGTAGAAAAGCTCTGACAAGTATTTGCTATGAAATTTATCGGGACGTTTGGCTTCATTAAAAAGTCGATGGATAAAATCGGTGTAGCCATCTTTCCAAATTACTTTGTTTCCTTTTGTTGGAGCAGACACGCCCATCCAACCTTTTCGTTGCAGAAAGTACAAAAACACCAATCTCCCTAATAGTTTTTTAGTAAAATCACGAATAGGAAGCTCATTATCTATACGCTCTTCTTGCTTTTCGTACTTGTTGATATTGAAAATATCATATCGGATATGTTCGTCTTCAACAAGATAATTGCTGAAAATTTGGAATTGCTCTTTATATTTACGGAAAAACTCGTCATTCAGTTTTTCTACCGAGAAAGCCTCAATGACATTTTCAAGCACAAAATCAAATCCATCTTTCTTGGTTGCCAGTTCTTTTAATCGTTTGGCTGCTGTAGTTCCACTTTCGTTGCCGCCCAAAAGGTAAGTGTATCTTTTAGGGTTGGTTTTGAATTCTTCGAAACTTCCGTCCTCATTGAATTTTGATTGCTTGCAGATAAAAGAAAGTCGATAATCCGGTTGAGATTTGTCTTCCGGCACATAAAAAACAAGGATACCGTGATTATTGGCTTGGTCAATATATTTTGCAGTAAGATTATGAAAACCAACTTTGGTTCTGGCAATATTATTTTCTTTCTTAATGCCTACTTCTAAAATGATTATTTTCTTACCATCCGTTAGTTCTATATCACCTTTTTGATGAATGTACTTTGTTTTGTTGGTGCTATCATTCAATTGTACAATAGCACTTTCAAAGTTCACTTTAGGAAAGACAAAGTCAATCAGCCTATGCCATTTCTCAAAGTCATAATTGCTGGTAAGTATATGTTTTATTTCTCTTTCTTGCATTGGTCTAATTGATTAGTGATTAAAACTTTCACTGATAATAATTTCGGGTTTAAACTCTTTTAGATTAAAAATAGGCTGTACCAACTGTACGCTGTCATCCTCTACTGCTACCAGCGGATATTTGTTTAATATTTTTATTACTTCTTCCAATAATACCGAAGGTTTAAGAGGAGTAGTTTTCACCGCTTTTGACAACTTATTTATATCTCGTTGTAGATGCTGAAATTTACCCAAACGGATCGCCGTTTTGGCATTTTGCAATAACTCTTTTTCCTGCGGATTAGCAATCTGTACATTAGTCAAAGCATCTAAAAAAGCTAATGCTCTTTTTTCATTCGGGCCTTGTGTGGTATCTATCTTCCGTTCTCTACTTTTCTCTTCTTCCAACATATTGGTAAATAAATGAATAGCACTTTTGACCTGCTCGTGATGATACTCATTGAGCGGAATAGCTTTCTCCGTAACTTTAGCGTAATATTCCCTTTCTGCTTGTAAGAAAGTTAATTCGTCAATTTTTCCATTGTCTTTTACCAGCAAAAAGGCATCTCTTTTTTCATTGCGAATGAAAGTAATTGTTGCTCCTGTTAGTATAGGGCTTTTTCTGCCAACCCTTGCCCTTGAAGGCATATTTTTTATTTGCTTGAATAAGTCGGGGTTGTCTCTCTTGAATTTTCGTAGCTCTAACAATATTCTTAGCTTCTCGTCTTTCTCCTCATTGACGGTTTTATCAAACAAACCAAAACTTTCTGTTTCCTCGTCTTGAGAATAAATTTGGCTGTCTTCGCCCATTGCACTATGAAATGCTTGTAGTTTCATAATAGCTTTTTTCTCCAGTTCTATATCGTTATTTACTTTGGCTGTAGGAAAAAAGTTGAAGATGTGAATGTTGTTTGCCTTCGAACCAATGCGGTTCACACGTCCTATTCGTTGCATCAATCGGGTACTGTTCCAAGGTGTGTCATAATTCACAATAATATTAGCACGATGCATATTGACACCTTCTGCTAATACTTCTGTACTAATAACAATATTGTAATCATCCTTTTGGTCTGTCAAAGGGATATTGGCATCGAAGTTCGCTTTTACTGCCGGAAATCTATCTTTACGGGTCTTACTATCTACTACTAAAATTTTATCAAATCCGGATTTTGTTAATTCATCTGATAGATAAGCTGTGGTCTCTTTACTCTCGGAAAAGACCACCAGCTTTTCTTCTTTGTTAATGGATTTATCAAGTAAAGTAGTTTCAAGGTACTTTTTAAATTCATCCAATTTTGGGTCTTGGGTAATACTCGCCCAATCTTTTACCAATTCATCCAGCAGGGCTTTATCAGTTTTTAATCCGGTAACAAAACCGGGTTCAAAATCTTCTGAACTGCATATCTCAATCGTTGGGTCACTCTCTGCTAAGTCAGTCAATAATGTTATCAGTTCTTCTTCTTTACCCTCATTAATGTAATCATTCACACCAACATTGGGGGCAATATATATTCTGTCGTTCTCAAACATCTTCACCATTGCATTGGTAGCTGCCGAAAAACGATTTAACGATTGCTTGAACGCATAGAAACTACTATCAATACGCTTCACCAGCATTGTTTTCATTATAAAAGCCAACTGATTGGAGGTTTGATCAGCCTTTGGGTATTTTGATTTCTTATGTGGTTTTAAAAATTTGATAGCCTGATAGCGATTATAACTAAGTCCTTTGGTTGGGTGGCTTAGGTATAAAATGGTTTTATCGTAAACACTATCTAAATACTCATCTAACTGGTAAAATATTTTTTCAGGCTTGTTTACTGCCGGGAAAATTACGCCTTGCTCTTTTAAATCCTTCGCATACTCTTCATTTTCAGACAAGTCCGTTCTGGTTCTGCGTACGGTTAATGGTTCTATGACTTTAACTCTTATTTTCTCATAAATAGACTTTACCCCTTTGGTTACTTTTTGAATATCGTTTTCTGATTTCAACTTTTTGTAAGCGTCAATTTGCCCACGGAAGAAATGCTGTAAATTACCTACTTCCAATGTTGAGCTTTTAGCATCTTGAAACAAATAAACAAGATTGGCTATATCCTCCGGTCTGTTATTTAACGGCGTAGCAGAAATGAGCATTACTCTTTTTTGTTCATAAGTACCATCGGGTAATCGCTTACGGGTATGCGACTTACAGATATTTTGCAAGTGGAAATACATTTCTGCACTATCGCTCCTAAATTTGTGAGCTTCGTCCACAATAACCAAATCATAGTCCCGGTGTTTGGTTACTTTGTGCAGGCTGCCGGAGGTAACTATTTTGTAATTATGTAAGCCAAATTTAGATAATGTGTCTTCCCAGTTTTCCTTTAAAGCCGGTGGACAAATAATAAGCGTTTTAGACAGATAAGATGGAAAGCCATTGGAATAAAAAAACTTTTTGGCAATCAATGTAGCTACAATGGTTTTTCCAAGTCCTACCACATCAGACAAAAAGAAGCCCTGATGTTTCATCATTTTGTTGTATCCGTCTGCCACAGCATCTACCTGATAAGACAGCTTTTTAAACCCGTGAGGTAAATCCTGAATAGAATTAGGGTCAAAATCAACACTTCTACCAAAATACTCAATTAGAAACTTCATATACACTTCAAAAGGAGTAAACTCATCATTCAGATAAGTTTCCTTTTTGAGCTTCTCTACAAATTCCTGTCCTATTTCAATACTTTCGTCCCACAGCTTATCGAAGGTGTCAGTGGCAAAGTCTATATCAGTATTATCTCTAAGTTCTACATTGAACTCAAAGTTTCTGGATAGCCCATTATCCGTTAAATTGCTTGACCCGGTAATCACCGAACCGTAACCGTGACTGTGTTTTTCCTGTTCTCGGAAGATGTATATTTTTGCGTGAAGATTTTGTTTGGGGTGTACTTTTATTCGGATTTTTCCAATTGCTAAATCTTTAATTAAGCCAAACATCCCATCTTCCACTTCTTTATCGTATTCAGCCTCTTGTATATTCTTTTTAACCTCTTCAAAAAAATCATCTCTGCTTTTTGCAGGGTCTTCAATAAAAAGTAATCCTCTTTTATTAGCTTCAAACACAAGATTGTCGATATTAATCCCAACTAATATTCTAATCTCACTTGCTTTTTCAACAAAGGGACGAATGCGGAAATAACCGGAGGCACGGAAATAGCCTACTAAAGCATCAAAGAAATAAATATTTCTGTGCCGAAATATTCCCTCAATTTTGCTTAGTAGTGTATTATGATTTTCGTTTGTAAAGAACTTTGTTGACATTATCTATTTTTTCTTAATATTTTTTGAAACAGTTTTTAGAGCCTCATCAGCCAGTTTTTCATCTTTCAACACATCCATTATCTGGTCGGCTAACCATAGGGTCAATAACTCCTCTCGGTCTGCATTTAAAATTTCGGCTAATAAGGGTATCTGTTCTTTCTTTAATTGCCTGTCACCACGCTCTACTTTACTAATAATAGAGGTGTCCACATCCAGTTTAGAAGCCAATTGCCGTAAAAGCATATTCTGCTTTATACGTAGTTCTCTCATACGTTCACCAAATTTTGTCGCCATTATAAAATTATTGTCTTGACAGATATTGGCAAATATAATAAATAGTTATATCGCCACCTATAAATTCTGTATTCATTTTGAGGGAAAAAACCATTATGCGTACTTTGTGAGAATAGTCATAATCTCCTTTGTTTCTTCTTCTTCATTCGTTTAGCAAACTGTTCTTCTTCGTAATCCACGCCCTGTGCATCGGGTAACAGGCTGAATAATCCTAAATCGAAATTAGCCGAATGTTCCTGCGGAATAAACTCAAAAAGGTCTTTCGTTGGCAAATCATCTATTGTATTTGCTTTGGAAACAGGGTTATCTTGTGCTTTCAGTTCGGGTTTGTTGCCGTTGTTCCACCAATCGTTAAATACATTTGCCGACAGGTTTCTGTCTAACTGTGAGCCGTTCCAAACGGTACGGCTACTGTTGTCAATAAAGGTTATTCCATAAATCCGTCCGCTGTCGTTACGTCGGACAACGGTATGAATGCTCTGTTCTGCAAGTTGCTTTTTAAATTCCTTTTCGTTGTTTGTGGTGTGTATGGCAAGCTCCACCGTATTTTTGAGAACAGACCTTGCAGGGTTGGTTTTCATTTTCTCTTTGGACTGTTCAAAGTGTTTTTGAAGCTGTGCAACCCCGGCATCTTTCCCGAATAGCGATGCTTTGAACGGATTGCTTACCTTTTCTCCCTTGCCGTTCAGTGCGAAATACACCAATCCGTGTACAGGCTTGCCATTCCGCTCGCCCTTTATTTCTTCTGCCGTGATATTAAAAAACGAAAGCAAAGCATTGTATGTTCCAAGACTTGTGTACTGATAATATTTCGGCAGATGCCGTACTACCGAAGCCATTTGACTTTTAATGTCGCCTTTCTGCTGTTCTACCTTTTTGAAAACCTTATCGGCTTGTTTCTGCTCCTGCTCGGTGGCTTCGTGCAGGTTGTATTTCTGCTCCAAATCCCGACAGATAGCCATTGAACGTGGGTGGTCGTAATCATCGGGGATTTTCTTTCCGTCAATACCTACGCAGGTCGAAACGATATGAATATGCGTTCGGTCAATATCCGTATGTTTGAAGACAATATAGGGCTGATTGCCGTAGCCCATACGCTCCATATATTCCTGTGCCATTTCGGCAAACTGCTCATCGCTTACCCTGTCTTTCGGGTCGGGGTTCAGCGAAATATGCCGTACCGTCTTTTCCGTTTTGATGTTTGTCGACAGATACGGCTCAAAGCATTTATTGAAATACGCTACGGAATACCTGCCGTCCATTGTGTCGGGTATCTTGTTCAGCAACAGAACTGCTCCGTTTTCCGTTCCCACTTTCTGCTGATTGTACAGAATAGCGCCATACATATTGCTTCCCTTTCCGATTTTTGCAATCATAATTTCACTCTTTGTTCAGGTATTTCTTTTCAAATTCATCGGTAAGAATTAAAACCTTTAGCAACAGATCTTTCATTTCTGCGGTCTGTTTTTCTAATTTATAGAGGTATGCAGATGCTTTTTTCTCCGATAAATTGGCGTTCAATAACCTTACAATCTGATTGTAATTGTTTGCTATGCCCCGAAACTGTCCGAAAAATTTGGTCAAGCCTGTGTGGTATTCTACCGCATCCATATCAATTTTCACGGTCTTTACTGTCTTCTGAAAGATACAAGATGTAATAAAATGAGCGATTACTTTCATTCCCGATTGGTCAAAGAGGGCAAGAAATTTGGCATTGTCCTCTGCATTCAGGTTAATGGAATACCGATGTACGGCAGGGTCGTTCTTCGGTTTTCTCCCTGTTTTCCTAATCTGTTTTCTGTTCTTTTCTTCCATAATAAATCCATTTTAATTTTAAACCTAAACTGCGACTTCGGAGCGGTTTTCAGCCCCAGCAAGGGCAAGTGCTTTTGAGGTACGGAAATTTATTTCGAGTACCTCAAAAGATAACTTGCTCTGAACAGGAGTTCAGAAAAATCCGTTTTGCAAACGGATTGGAGTTAGCCGAAGAAAGTAGTCGCTTCCATTACAAAGTTCGATAAGACTATTTGAATAACAACAACTTACAATCACGCCAAACAAAGCCAATAAACGCCAAATACTACCACCTTTATGGGGATTGGAATTGCTTTTATTTTCTTTGTAACTGGTTAATTGACTGATTGGTTATAACTTTAACTATGCAGCCAATCGGCATAAATCCCTACAGCAAATCTGCGTGATTGAATGCAGACGAATTACAGATTTTTGAGTTAATAAACTAGCTAATTAAAGGTATGCACGTGCGTAGGTAGATATGTAGTTAAATAGATACAACAGTATATACAGATGAATGCTTAGCTAGGCAAACAGCTAATTGGATATAATATTAAAATTTAGAGATATGATACACGAAGAAAACAAAAATCAACAACCCGAAAAAGAGGATTTTTCTATTGAAAATTTCCTTACTGATGAAAAGAAGCAACCTTTGATAGAACAACAAGGTGCAACACATAGGAAAGACTTTGCCAAACCCGATGTGGATGAGGAAGCTATTATGCGTGTAATGGCAGGAGAAGAACCCGAGGAAATAGCAACAGAAACGGAACAAACTAAACCGTCAGCGAACAGTACGAAAAAAAGTACCTCCAAGCCAAAGAAGCTGACCAAACAGGACTACTGCGGACAGTTCTTTAAAATTCCGAACAGTACTGCAAGTAGGGGTAAATCGGTGTATGTACGGCAGGAACACCACGAAACATTTAACAGGCTTACCAATATTATGGGCATCGACAAACTGACGATTTATGCCTATCTGGACAACATTATCGAGTACCACTTTCAGGAGTTCGGGGAGTTAATTAGCGAAATCTATAATGAGAAGCACAAGCCGTTATTTTGATAACCGTCCTTTGGTCAGGATGCGTAACTCCTTCTTAAAATTGTCTTCAAAACAAAAAAACAGAAAAAAAAGAAAGCCATTTTAACAAGACGGACAGGTGGGAAAACCAAAAGGAAACGGAATAAGTCCCGAAGGGTGGCAGGGCAATCACACACAATAACTGGGCGAAGCCACCATATTTGCTCTGCCATTATGCCGTAGTCTTTTGGTTGGGTGGTGCGGTGGCTGTCCGCCTTATCTTTGCTATCTTTTTGTTCATTTTTAGATTTTTTTAAATATTTCTTTGATAGTATTTGGCAACTGAAAGCCAAATGCAACCTTTGACGGCAACTTCAATAATCCGACTTGTTTACCTAACTAATTTAGTCAGGATAAAGCGAGTTAGGCAATGCAGGAAAGAAAAGAAATAGATAAAATACCTATCGAAGAAGCAATGGAGCTTCTCCGGGAGGTTGGTATTGATGTGGAACAGGAAAAAGCCGAACTGATTATGGAGTTTCTGTACAATCTCACAATGATAATTATCCGTGAATGCTTTGATACCGAATGATTTATTTCGTACTTTAGCTAATCCCACAAATTAATACCCACTCAAGAAGATTAGCTATGAAAAGAGCCGATTTATATATACGTGTTTCAACAGATGAGCAGGCAGACAAAGGATATTCTCAGCGTGATCAAGAAGAACGCCTGAAAAGGTATTGTGCGACCAATAAGATTGCTGTCGGACAGGTTATTTACGAAGACCATTCCGCCAAGACCTTTAATCGTCCCGAATGGACAAGATTATTGAATAATCTCAAAAAGAGAAGTTCAAAGACTGACCTTGTTTTGTTTACTAAATGGGATAGGTTTAGCCGTAATGCAGGTGATGCTTATCAGATGATTAGCACACTCAACAAGCTTGGTATAGAACCACAGGCGGTAGAACAACCTTTAGACCTTTCCATTCCCGAAAACAAGATGATGCTTGCGATATATCTGTCCGCTCCCGAAGTGGAAAATGATCGTAGGGCATTAAATACGTTTTATGGAATGCGTAGAGCAAGGAAAGAAGGGCGTTTGATGGGTAAAGCTCCTTTCGGATATATCAACAGAAGCAAAGAGGATGGACGAAAATACGTTGCACCAAAAGAACCTGAAGCAACAGCTATGCTTTGGGCTTTCAACGAAATAGCCCAAGGTATATTTGCCTGTGACCAAGTACGGCAAAAAATGAATAAGTTGCACAAGACAACTATAAGTCGAAGTGCTTTTCACGTAGCTGTACGTAATCCTCTGTATTATGGCAAGATATTCATTGCCAAATTCAAAGACGAAGAAGCACATCTGGTACAAGGTCAGCACGAACCGCTTATATCTAAAGAACTTTTTGATAGGGTACAACTGATATTGGACGGAAACAAAAGAACTGAACGTCCCAATACCAAAATACTTTCAGACGAGAACCTGCCCCTGCGTGGTTTCTTAGTATGCCCCGAATGTGGTCGAAACCTGACAGGAAGTGCTTCCAAAGGAAGAACAAGCCGTTATTACTACTATCATTGTGTTTCATCCTGTGGCTTCCGTCAAAAAGCTGAATTAGCCAACGATATTTTTGAAAAGAGTATGCATCATTTTGCATTAAACGGCACTTCTCAAATAGTGAAAAAACTACTGTTAGATAACTACAAGAAATTTGTAAAAAATCCGTTTGACGAAAAGAAACAGATTGCACAGGAAATAGATAAACTGAATGCAAGGTTATCAGTAGCACGCAACAAACTATTATCTGAAATTATTGATGATGAGGAATACCTCGAAATCAAAGATGAATGTAGGAAACGAATTGAAAGTTTGGAAGAACAGTTGAGCAAGGACGGTTCTGATGCAAAGAAAATCAATATAGAACGGTCTTTGGACAGGGCACTAAAGTACATAGAAAACATTCCTAAAATGTATAGCGAGGGCGAAATCAACACAAGGAGAAGTATAATTGGTTCGATATTCCCTGAAAAATTGGAGTTTGACGGACAAACTTATCGAACCGCCCGAATGAACGTAATCGCCAACCATATCTTTCAGATAAACAATGGATTACCCCTAAAAAAGAACAGGACAAACGAAAATATATTTCATCTGTCCTGTTTAGTAGCGAAGACGGGAGTTGAACCCGTGACCTCAGGGTTATGAATCCTGCGCTCTAACCGACTGAGCTACCTCGCCAATAATAGTGCATTGTTTAGTATTTCAATGCGGGTGCAAATATATAACATTATTTAATGTTCGCAAATATATTTTCTCTTAAAAATATATTTACCCAAATGTTTTTTTATAAGTGTTAAATATTATATATTTCGCGAAAATTATACAGACCGATGGACGAAAAAGTAAAATATGAACTGGAATTCCCTATAACTTCCTCACCTCAGCTTCTTTATCAATATATATCTACCCCGTCAGGGCTTTCTGAGTGGTTTGCCGATAACGTAAACTCACGCGGAGAGTACTTTACCTTTATTTGGGACGACTCTGAAGAGCGTGCCCGCATGGCTTCTAAAAAATCAGGCGAAAGGGTAAAATTCCGTTGGGTTGATGAGAACAATAAAGACAGTGAGTACTTTTTTGAGCTAAGGATACTGGTTGATGAAATTACGAAAGATGTTTCGTTAATGGTGGTTGATTTTGCCGAGCAAAACGACATTCAGGAAGCCAAGCAGCTTTGGGAAAACCAGGTAGCCGACCTTAAGCATGTATTAGGCTCTGTTTAGGATATAAGCGTTATTACCTTTATATTTGCCCTGAATAAAATTCAGGGCTTTTTTATGATTAGTTATAACGGCAACCTTACCCAAAACACAGATATCAGCATACACCAAAACAGGGCTTTTTTATATGGCGATGCCGTGTTCGAAACCTTTAAGACACTGGATGGCAGGGTGTTGTTTGCCGAAGATCATTACTTTCGCCTTATGGCTTCTATGCGGATATTGCGTATGGAAATACCCATGCACTTTACTATGGAGTATATGGAGAAAAAAGTTCTTGAGCTTACCGATGAACTCAACATATCAGCTTCGGCAAGGGCAAGGCTCACTTTTTTCAGGAAGCCGGGCGGCTTTTACCTGCCTACTGATAATAATGCTGAATTTGTTATTACCGCTGATACTTTACCCGATGCTATTTACTCGTTTACTGATAGCGAGTATGAAGTTGACCTCTTTAAAGATTTTTATGTAACCAAACAATTACTCTCTACCCTTAAAAATACCAATAAGGCAGTACAGATAACGGGCAGTATATATGCTAATGAGAATGGGCTGAACAACTGCCTGCTGCTTAACGACGAAAAAAATGTTACCGAAGCTTTAAACGGCAACCTGTTTATGGTTACCGGGAATAAGCTGGTCACTCCGCCTGTTTCAGATGGTTGCCTTAATGGTATAATGCGTAAGCAAATACTGGCACTTGCCCGCAAAACTGAAGGACTTGAGGTAGAGGAACGCTCTGTATCACCATTTGAACTACAGAAGGCTGACGAATTGTTTATTACGAATGTAATTAAGGGTATACAGCCGGTAACACGTTACCGCAAAAAAGAATATGCCAACGCTACAGCATCGGCACTACTTAAAAAACTTAATGCACAAATTAGGCTTGGCGGGTTAATTTAATGTGGGATTCTCCGGCGCATTGGACCATATCAGGTACTCGCCGCCCAATTCCATTATACGCTCCTTCCAGAATGAGTTACTGGATTTGCCTATAATCTTATTCCTGTATTTGTTTTCAGATATAATCCAGGAATTAACCTCAAGCTCGTCTTCAAGCTGGTGGGCATCCCAACCGGTATAGCCTAAAAAGAACCTGATGTTGCTCTTTTTAATCAGCCCCTGGTTCATCAGCTCTTTAGCCGATTCAAAATCGCCGCCCCAATATATACCGTTAGATATCTCTATACTACCCGGAATAAGGTCGGGTATATTATGTATAAAATACAGGTTATCCTGCTCTACCGGGCCACCGTTATAAATTTTAAAGTCGCTGTCTATTTCGGGTATAAGGTCGTGTATGGTAAAACCAAGCGGTTTGTTAAGTATAAACCCCACAGAACCTTCTGCATTATGGTCTGCAAGCAATACAACAGACCTGTTAAAAGATATATCCCCTATGGTTGAAGGCTCTGCTATCAGCAAGTGGCCTTTTTTCGGTTTAGTTGAAATCATAGGCATGCAATTTGAAATAAATTTAGTTAAAAAATGCACACTCCCAAAATATTTTATAACTTTTTAATAAAAAAGCCTCTCGATTGAGAGGCTTACTATACTGGTTGCGGTTAATTACTTTTTGTTAACAGCACCGTCAAGCTCTGCGCCCGGCTTAAATTTTACCACATTTTTAGCAGCAATATTAATAGTACCGCCTGTTTGCGGGTTCCTGCCTTCTCTTGCAGCCCTTTCAGAAACAGACCATGAACCAAAACCTACAAGAGAAACTCTCTTACCTTCGTTTAACGCATTGCCTACATTGCTGATGAAAGATTCTAAAGCTTTCTTTGCTGCACCTTTAGATATTCCTGCGTCGGCAGCCATTGCGTCGATTAATTCTGATTTGTTCATAATAATTGTTATTAATTGTTTGGTTTAAAATTTTGTTTTTACATATCCTGTCCTACAAATTTAATAGGAAATCCATATTATACAAGTGTTTTGCAACTATTTCAATTTAATTGTTAATAACTTTCACAACAATGTTAACAACAAGGCTTGCATTTTATAAAATTTTGTTAATAGCAGTGTTTTCAGGCTATTTTACAGATGCATTATCAGATAATTTTAAACCATTCAGTAATTCCTGAGCAGTCATTTTTTTCTTCCCCGGAAACTGTAATACTCTAAAATCAATAAAACCGTCAGAAACTGCTACCTTAATTTTACGTGCTTCACAGTTAATGCTGCCAACCACCTTATTGTGCTGTTCTTCCAGAAAAGCTGCTTCATATACCTTTACATTCCATTCCTGACTATTATCTACAATAAATGTCCAGGCTGCGGGATAAGGGCTTAAGCCGCGTATAAGGTTATAAATTTCTATACCCGGGGCGTTCCAGTTTATCCTGCAATTATCCCTGTTGAGCTTATAAGCTGTCTTTACATCCTCATCAAGCGACTGAACGGTAGTTTGTGTGTTACCTGCAGCTATAAGTGTCAGCGTTTTTAAAACGGCATCTACCCCCAGGTGCATCAGCCTGTCATGCAATTTTCCCGCTGTTTCATCAGGATGTATATCTGTTTCTTCCTTAAGTATTATAGCACCCGTATCTATTTTATCATCAATAAAGAAGGTAGTGACGCCTGTTGTAGTCTCCCCGTTGATGATAGCCCAATTGATAGGCGCTGCACCTCGATACTGGGGTAATAAAGATGCATGCAGGTTAAAGGTGCCCAGCTTGGGCATTCTCCATACAGCCTCCGGCAGCATACGGAAAGCCACTACCACCTGCAGGTTAGCATTAAGCGATTTTAGTGCTTCTAAAAAAGTTTCGTCTTTTAAATTTGTCGGTTGTAAAAGAGCTAACCCTTTTTGCAGTGCATATTCTTTTACTGCCGAATATTTAACCTTTTGCCCGCGCCCGGCAGGCTTATCAGGCGCCGTTATCACGGCTGCTATATCATAATTATTCTGGTATATCGCGTCGAGTATGCCCACGGCAAAATCGGGGGTACCCATAAATACTATCCTCAGTTTTTCCATTACTTTAAAATGTATTGGTTATTCAGGTTTATTGTTATCTTCTCATTTTCCAGCAGGAGTTGCAGTATGTAAACTGTTTCTTTAGCTGTAAATCCTAATTTATCTTCTATTTCCCTTGAGTCATGCGGCGCTGCCTGCAAAAGCTTCATTACGGCTTCAGCTGCTTCCTGTGCCTGTAAGGCAGGCCTCTTTACCGAAATACAATAAGAGCATATACCACAATCTTTGCTTTCTGCTTCATCAAAATAGCTCAGCAGCAGCCTGCTCTTGCAGCGCTCAATATTGGTTATATAATGAATTACAGCATCAAATTGCTTAATTTTAATTTCATTCTGCTTTTCAAGATATTTTGCAATCCGGTTTATAGTGTGTTCATCCTCCCTAACCTCATTAAACGTAATGCTGCTGTCGCTCCCGCTACTCCTGAAACTTATAATCTCCTTTTGCTGTAATTTTTGCAGCATAGTAAGCAGTTCCTGCTCGCTTTTGCCTGACTTACGCATGATAAGAGAGCTATTTATCGAAGTCTCCATGTCAAACACTCCCGGATAATTCCGAAGTATAGCCAGCAACATTTCCTCATCGGCAGGATTAAGGCTTATATAACGTATTATTTCTTTGCTCGGCACCAAAAGCTGCAATGTTATGCTTTCGCTGAACTCCTTACTGAGTGTAAGCACGCCCTGCCTGTCAAGGAACTGCAATACATTATAAGCTTTAACCACAGGAAAATTATACACCCTGCAAAAATCGTTAAGATTGAACGGATAAGTAGTACCTATCCCCTCGCCGTAGGCTATTTGCAGGTAATTGTTTAGTTTTGCATATACCTCCTTCAGGAACTTCTTATCAGGCAATACATCTATAAACTGGCTTTTGGTAACCGCAACATCAGAAGGGTTTACCAGCAAAACACTATAAGCCTTATCGCCGTTACGGCCTGCACGGCCTGCCTCCTGGTAATAATTTTCAAGATTTTCCGGAAGCTGTATATGTATAACAGTTTTTACGTTTGCTTTGTCTATGCCCATACCAAAGGCATTGGTAGCTACCATTACCTGCACTTTTTCCTGCATCCAGAGGCGCATATTATGCTCTTTTTCTTTTTCGCGGAGCCCGCCATGATAAAAAGTGGCACTATAGCCTAACTGCTGCAACTGGTTCGCGGTTTCATGGCAGGATTTGCGATTGCGCACGTATATAATAGAAGGCTCAGGATTTTTATCAAGTATTTTACTGATGCGGTGCAGCTTGTCTTCGGTTTCAAAAACCATGTAGGCAAGATTTTCCCTGGCAAAAGATTTCCTGAATACAGCCGGGTTCACCAAACCAAGCTGCTCTGTTATATCCTGCTGAACCCTTTTAGTGGCAGAAGCCGTAAGTGCCAGAAACGGAACATTAGGCAACAACTTTTTAAGGGCTGCAATTTTAAGGTATGCCGGGCGAAAGTCATGCCCCCATTGCGACACACAATGCGCCTCATCTATTGCCACAAGGTTTATGGGTAATTCCTTTATCCTTTCAGTTATCCATTCCTGCTGCAAACGCTCGGGCGAAAGGTATAAAAACTTATAATCACCATACTTGCAGTTATCCAGCTTGTCACTTATTTCATCTGTGCTCAGGCTGCCGGCAAGGGCTATCGCTTTTATATTGCGTTTGGAAAGGTTCTCTACCTGGTCTTTCATAAGCGCAATAAGTGGAGAAATGACAAGACACAAACCCTCCTGCATCATTGCGGGCACCTGAAAGCAAACCGACTTACCCCCGCCTGTAGGCATAAGGGCAAAAGTATCTTTGCCGGCAAGCACAGAACGAATTATTTGCTCCTGCGGCTCCCTGAAGCTGTCGTGGTTCCAGTATTTTTTTAGGACATCCTGAGGTTGTAGCATAAAGTAGTTATGATAGCTGCCCCAAGATATAAAGAATTCTGTTATCAGGTGTGTCTTTTGGCACTTCTGTTATAGTGTAGCCATATTGCCTGTAGGTTTCGAGTAAGTGTTCGGCAATCAGCTCAGCCTGTTCAAAGGTTTCATAACGAGCCTCATCTGCAATATAAATTTCCTTCCAGGGAGGCAGGAAGAATATTTTTGTGTATTTATGGTTGCGGCAGGCTTCATCAAAAAAAGCAGGATAAGCATCTCCTATATAGTGCATATAGGCCAGAACATCTGGCAGCCCCCTGTCAATAAAAACAATATCGCTATCATCCTGCTGCGCTGCATGATACTGCTTTTTCCTGCCTTCCAGTAAAAGTTCGCTAAACAGCAACGGTTTTTCAAGAAAAAGCTGCTCTATGCCCTGCCTGCGTGCTTCAAGGGTTACTTCCCTCGATATTTCCGGATAGCAGGTATAGCCTTTTTCTTCAAGCCTTTCCAGCAATGTGGTTTTACCCGATCCGGGCCCGCCAATAATAACTACAATATCTTTTGCCACAATAGTACAATCAAAAGGCAAAAGTAAAGAAACATAGTATAATAAAAAACCTGCCAAAAAATCTTAACACAGCTATGTTTATTAACAGTTGAGAAATATAATATTCATCGAATCAGCACTGATTAAACAAAACTGTTAAAATTTATAGCTGTTTATTGAAAATGTATTATTTTTAAACAATAAATTATTGTAGCTATGAAAAATAACACACCTGACATTACACTCGACCTAAAGAAGAAAAAGCGATTTAAAAGTTATGCAGCTTTTTCTAAGAAAGATACAATTATTAAAAACCTTGAAATTATTGTTGCCTGTGTGGTAGCATTTATAGTAGGTTTTGGCCTCTATAATACGTTCAATTAATAATTACAAAAGCCAAAACCCTAAAGCTGCCCCGTAAGGCAGCTTTTTATGTTTTAAGATTTGAACATACAATAAAAAAAAGCCTGAGAACTTAGATTTACTAAGACAAAAATTTAATATCTGAACGTAAACAATTCTCAATGGATTGATACAAGAAGTATTTATAAATTATAATTTTGCAGTAGTAAACCGACTTAAAAACCTTGTATGAAAATTACTAATTCTCCCTCATCTCTACCGGGTACTACTAATTATCCGTATGGCAAGGTTTTCGGCAACAGGCTACAGCTCCATATGCCCAAAGATGATATTGAAATAGACCTGGGCAACATTAACAAAATACGCCTGTATGCATCTGACATTTATACATACAATATTATACTGCTTGCGGCAGGGCTCGCCATATTTGTGGTTGCCGCGCTATACATGAAAACCATGGCAAGCACAGTTATGGTTGTGGCCGCAGGTGCAGTTGTGCTTTATTTTGCGTTCAGGATAAGAATAACGGCATACAGCATAATGCTGGACCTTAGGAAAAATAACGAAACCATTAATTTAAAGGTAAAAGAAAAGGACAGGAAAATTGCCGAAGATTTTATTTTTTACGTTAACGGCGAAATACTGAAGCAGGATAAGATAAGGTATAACAGCGCTGCTTCCGCAAGAGGTAAGCTGCAATAAAATAGGGCGGTTAATTAAGTGTTAAGCAATACGGCTTTTGCTGGGCAAAGCTTTAACTTTGAGTAGAAACCCTTAATTAAGAAAGCCATGAAAATGAAAAAAATTTTACCTTTCCTGATGCTGGCAGGCGTGCTGGCATCGTGTTCTGATGATGACGATAATAACAGTAACAGCTCCGATTCTGACTTAGCTGGAACTTATAACCTTACTTCTGTAATGGCACCAACAGCTGTGGACTATAATATGGATGAAGTTGCCTCGCAGGAACTAATGGATGAAGCCATCTGTTTTCTTGACTCATACATAACGCTTAATGACGACAATACCTATACATCAGAATACAATTATGTGTTGTTTGTTTCAGAAACAGGTTGTGATACCGAAATGGGCGAAGGCACCTGGAATGAAGAGGACGGGCAGGTTACAACTACCAATATGCTGATAGAACCTAACCTGGATAACACCTATACCATTAACAACAATGAACTTGTGATTATGTATGAAAACTATCCGTACCCGGACAGGGATGAAAATGATGAACCCGTGTACAGGACCGGTACTGTTATATTAACCTATACCAAAGAATAGGCGAATAAACGATACTCACAAAAACTAATTTTAAACAGGCAGATTGCCTGTTTTTTTATTTTATTTATTTAGACTTGTTTTAAATAATATTTTATATTTGCAGCACAATAACTATTTTTAATAAATCTAAATAAAACATCATGAAGAAACTATTACTTTGTGCTTCACTCTTAGCGGGTCTTTTCGCCACAGCACAGGAAGACTACACTGCAGTAACCATTCCGCTTCAGCAGGGTTATACTAACCAGGTTTTCTTTGATTTTTCATCTAACACACAAACTGCTGTTGCAGCAAACACCTGGGATATTGCCTTTTTAAGGATATCACCAATGTCTATAGGCGCACGCATAAATGACAGCAGGGGCATCAGGGTTTTTGAAGTATCTGATAACATCAACGACTGGGCAACCATTAATGTAAGCAGTGAAGAAGAATGGACAGAACTATATAATTCTGAAACCACATGGTTAACAGGAGCATTTGACAATGGTTCTGCAACTTACGGCTGGGGAGAATACAACCCTGCAACGCATCACGTTAGCGGCTCTGTAGTGTTTGTACTTAAATATGCTGACAACACCTACAAAAAGTTTATGATTGAAGATTACTTTGGAGGCTACACAATCAAATACGCCACCTGGGATGGTACCGAGTGGAGTGCTGACGAAACTGCAACTGTACCCAATGCAGGCGGTGAGGGTTATACTTTTAACTTCTTTTCACTTGATACGAATCAGATAGTTACAGTATCGCCTGCAGATACCGAGTGGGACCTTGCCTTTGGCCGCTACTACGGCAACATAGGCACAGAAGATGAGCCAACTATGTACCTTGTAACAGGTGCGCTTAACAACGCTGCCACTTTAACTGTTGCACAGGTTGATGAAACCGGCGCAACTGACGAAACCCCTGTATTGCCTGCGGAAGAAGCTTATTCTGAAGAAATAAACACTGTTGGTGATGACTGGAAGTCGTTTAATATGCAGACTTTCACCTATGATGTAGATCCTGAAACCACTTACTACGTTAAGCAGACCGATGGTACTGTTTACAGGATGTACTTTACCTCTTTTGAAGGTACTGCTACAGGTAACCTTTCGTTCAACTATAAAAACATAACTGCAACCGCAGGTATAGAAGATGTAAACGGGAATATGACTTTCGGCTTTTACCCTAACCCGACTTCAGATAAGAACATAACCCTTATCTATGATATTAAGAACAACACAGCAGATAAAGGCACTGTGAGTATTTATGCTGTTACCGGGGCTAAGGTTTTTGAAACTGAAATAACATCTGATGCAGGCTTCTATACCAGGCAGCTTAACCTTTCTCAGTTAAACAGCGGAGTATATGTTGTGCAGGTACAATCGGGCAGCTTTACGCAGTCTAAAAAGCTTATAATCCGCTAATACATATCGGTAAATTTAAGAACAGGCCGGGGCATTTCACCCCGGCTTCTTTATTTGCCATTGTTAACAATTTACACTTTCAGATACCATAAATAATTGTATTTTTACGGTTCAAAATTTTAAACAGCTAATGGGTAAAATCATTGCTATCGCCAATCAAAAGGGAGGCGTAGGAAAAACAACAACATCGGTAAATTTAGCCGCCTCACTGGGTGTTCTCGAAAAGAAAGTATTGCTTATAGATGCTGACCCACAGGCCAATGCAAGCTCCGGGCTTGGTATAGATGTAGAAACGGTAGAAACCGGCACCTACCAGATACTGGAGCACAGCAGCACGCCGGAAGAAGCTACTTTATCTTGCAACGCGCCAAATGTATCTATCATACCGGCACATATAGACCTTGTAGCTATAGAGATTGAACTGGTTGACAAGGAAAACAGGGAATACATGCTGAAGCAGGCGCTGGAAAGCGTTAAAGAACAATATGACTATATCCTGATAGACTGCGCGCCCTCTTTAGGGCTGCTAACGCTTAACGCGCTTACTGCGGCAGACTCTGTAATTATACCCATACAGTGCGAATATTTTGCGTTGGAAGGTTTAGGCAAGCTGCTTAATACTATAAAAAGTGTACAAAAAATACATAATCCTGCGTTAGATATAGAAGGGCTGCTACTAACCATGTATGATGCAAGGTTAAGGCTTAGCAACCAGGTGGTTGAAGAAGTGCAGAAGCACTTTAACGATATGGTGTTTAAAACCCTTATACAACGTAATGTAAAATTAAGCGAAGCGCCAAGTTATGGCGAAAGCATTATAAATTATGATGCCACCAGCAAAGGAGCGAGTAACTACCTGAACCTGGCGGAAGAAATAATCAAGAAAAACAGTACAGTAGGTTCATGACAAAAGCAATAAAAAAACAAGCACTTGGCAGGGGGTTATCTGCATTACTTAAAGATCCGGAGAATGATATAAAATCGGCCGAGGATAAGAATGCAGATAAAGTGGTAGGCAATATTATAGAGCTTGATATTGATGCTATAGAAATTAACCCTTTTCAGCCCCGGACAAACTTTAACGAAGAGTCGCTGGCAGAGCTAAGCTCATCCATCAAAGAGCTTGGGGTTATTCAGCCTATTACAGTACGTAAGCTGGAGTATAACAAGTACCAGCTAATATCTGGGGAGCGCCGCTTGCGTGCCTCGAAAATGGCAGGGCTTACACATGTACCTGCCTATATAAGGCTGGCTAACGATAATGAGTCGCTTGTAATGGCACTGGTAGAAAACATACAGCGCCATGACCTTGACCCTATTGAAATTGCACTTTCATACCAAAGGCTTATAGACGAAATACAGCTAACACAGGAGCAGATGAGCGAGCGTGTGGGTAAAAAACGTTCTACCATAGCCAACTACCTGCGCCTGCTTAAACTGGACCCGATAATCCAGACCGGTATACGCGACGGTTTTATAACGATGGGGCACGGGCGTGCACTCATTAATATTGAAGACCACGATGCGCAAGCCGATATTTACCAAAAGATAGTAAGCCAGAACCTTTCGGTAAGGGAAACTGAAGCACTTGTAAAAAAATACCAGGAAAGCCTTAAGCCATCTGCAGGTAACACTACTTCAAAGAGCAGTTCTTTTGCTGTTGCCAATGACCAGAAAAAAACCATTGCCGATTATTTCGGGGCAAAAGTAGATGTAAAGGTAGATGCAAAAGGCAAAGGCAAAATAACAATACCTTTCCATTCAGAAGAAGACTTTAACAGGATAATTAAACTATTACAGCAATAGTGGTGCGCAGTATTTTCATATCGTTGTTCTTTTTTATTTTTTCGGCTGCACCATTGCTGGCACAGGAAGAAACAAAGAATGACTCCATAGTTAATATCGAAAATGTTGTGGCTTCTTCAAATTATGTAATAGACCCTCTTGCACCATCAAAAGCTGCTTTCTACTCGGCAGTTGTGCCGGGTCTTGGCCAGGTATATAATAAAAGCTACTGGAAAGTGCCAATTGTTTACGGCAGCATGGGGCTTAGCTTATACTATTACTCTTTTAACAACACAAAATATCGCGAATACCGCAACGCTTACCGCGACAGGCTTGCAGGCCGCGAGGTAACAGGCGAGCTTGCACCACTTAGCGAGGACAGGCTTATCAGCGGACAACGCTTTCATCAGCGCAACCGGGACTTATCCTTACTGATAACGGTAGGGCTTTACGTGCTTAATATTGTAGAAGCGAACGTAGATGCGCATTTGGCACAGTTTAACGTAAATGAAAACCTTTCATTTCGCCCGGCATTCGAACAGAACAGCGTAGATTACAATTACCACATGGGTTTTACCCTTAGCTACCAATTTTAGATACAATCAATGAGAATAGCACTTTTAGGTTACGGAAAAATGGGACAGGTTATAGAACGTATTGCGCAGGAGCGCGGGCATGAAATAGTGCTTAAAAAACGGTCTGCCGATACCTTTGCCGGACTTGAAAATGCAGATGTGGCTATAGATTTCAGCGTGCCTGGCTCGGCTGTAACCAATATTACGGAATGCCTTAATAGTAATATACCTGTAGTCAGCGGCACAACCGGCTGGCTGGAGCATTACCATGAAATGGCTGCCCTGTGCGAACAAAAAGACGGTGCATTTATATATGGCTCTAACTTTAGCCTTGGGGTAAATATTTTCTTTGAGCTTAATATACACCTTGCCAAAATGATGGCAAAGCTGGAGCAATATAAAGTAAGCATGGAAGAAGTGCACCACACCCAAAAGCTGGACGCACCAAGCGGTACCGCCATAACGCTGGCAAAAGACATTATTAACAACAGCAGCTACTCCAGCTGGGCTATAGGCAACCCTAGAGAAGATGAAATATTTATAGATGCCAAGAGGGTAGAGAATGTTCCCGGTACGCATACCGTTAAATATGATTCGGCTATAGATGCGATAGAAATTACGCACACAGCCCACAGCCGCGAAGGTTTTGCATTAGGAGCAGTTATAGCTGCCGAATGGATTATCGGTAAAAAAGGCACTTACGGAATGAAAGACGTTTTGGGGCTATAGTAACAAATTAAGGTAAAATACTACATATAGTAAAAATATACAGAGATGACGCTAACACAATGGTTCATATTTTTCCTGATAGTACAGGTTATACACTTCCTCGGCACATTTAAACTTTACGAAAAAGCAGGCAGGAAACCCTGGGAAGCCGCAGTGCCCATTTATAATGCGGTAGTGCTTATGCAGATCATCGGCAGGCCCCGCTGGTGGGTTATACTGCTGTTTATCCCTATAGTAAACCTTATCATGTTTCCTGTTGTGTGGGTAGAAACACTGCGCAGCTTTGGCAAGACATCCGTAACAGATACCATACTTGGCGTTGTTACTTTAGGCTTATACATCTATTACATAAACTATTCGGGGCAGGCAGATTACCGCCCGGAGCGCGAGCTAAAGCCAGAGAGCAAATCAGGTGATACGGTAAGTTCGCTGCTTTTTGCAGTAGTGGTAGCTACCATAGTGCATACCTATGTTATGCAGCCCTTTACCATCCCTACATCATCGTTAGAAAAAACACTTTTAGTAGGCGATTTCCTTTTCGTGAGTAAGTTCCACTATGGGGCACGCACACCGATGACTACTGTTGCACTGCCCATGATACATGACAGTGTTCCGCTTACGCAGTCAAAATCATATTCAAAATGGCCGCAACTGCCTTACTTCAGGCTGCCCGGCTTTGAAGATGTAGAAAAAAATGATATTGTGGTCTTTAACTGGCCGGTTGACAGTATTGGGTTCCGCAATGCAAAGGCAGGCGTACATAACAAGCCTATAGATAAAAAATCGAACTATGTTAAGCGTTGCGTGGGTACTCCCGGCGATTCGCTTTCTATTAAAAATGGTGTTGTTTATATAAACGGAAAAGAACTTAAACTTTCGGGCAGGGCAAGGCCGCAATACAACTATCCTGTTGTTACTAACGGGCCTGTTACCAACCTTTTGCTTGAGCAATATGATATCACAGAATTCCAGGTATTTTACAGGATACAGCCTGAGCTTTGGGATAATGCCGATTTCAGGTCTTTTGTAAATGATGATAAAAAATTTAAAGGCAGCTTTACTGAGTTTTCAAGAGATTCAACGGGAGTAGTAATATTCGGAAACTTCCAGGCAGATAAAGATGCACAGCACATGGCGCTTGCACAAAAACTGCAACCGATACCGGATATGCTTATGGCTAACCTTACTGAGGAAAAAGCAGCCATGATGAAAACCGACTCTTCAATAAAAGAAGTTAAAGATCATTTTGTATATCCCGGTTCTCCTGAAATTTTCCCTTATACCGAGAACTGGAGCGTAGATAACATGGGGCCGATTTACATCCCTGAAGCCGGTAAAACAGTTGCCCTTAACAGCAAATCGCTGCCGTTTTATAAAGAGATTATTACCAAATATGAAGGCCATGACCTCAAAACTAATGGTAATACCATAACTATTGACGGTAAACCTGCAAACAGCTATACCTTTACCTACAACTACTACTGGATGATGGGTGACAACCGCCATAACTCTGAAGACAGCCGTTTTTGGGGTTACGTGCCGGAGACACACATTGTTGGTAAACCTGTATTTGTGTGGATGAGCCTTGATGAAAGCGAACCGTGGAGCAACTTTGGTAAAAAGGTGAGATGGGACAGGTTGTTCACCACCGTTGGCGGAGATGATGAGCCTGTATCTTACTTTAAATATTTCATTATTTTGCTGGTAGCTTACTTTGTTTGGGATTATGTAAGGAAAGGCAAAAAGAAAGCCGCGCAGGATTAATTTTTTATATGGGCAGTATCCTTATACATCCTACTTATTTTCCGTCTCTGAGCCATTTTGTGGCTATGGTACAGGCGGAAAATGTGATTTTTGAAACGGACGACAACTTCCAGAAGCAAACGAACCGTAACCGGATGTATATATACAGCCCTAACGGAATACAGTTGCTCAACATACCTGTAAAGCATAATAAAGGCATTCACCAAAAATTTAAAGACACTAAGATTGAGGATGCTTTCGACTGGCAAAAGCAGCATTTTAAATCGTTGGAAGCTGCCTACCGCTCCTCCCCTTTCTTTGAATATTTTGAAGATGATATCCGCCCCATATTTGAGCAGAAGCATGTTTATATGATGGATCTTAACTTTAAGATACTCGATATACTGACGGATTGCTTAGGTATAGATATTCCGTACAATAAAACAGAAGAATACTTTCATGATGCACCACAGGGTGTAACCGATTACCGCTACCTCGCAAACGGTAAAAAAGACACGAATATTTTTGAGCCTTACACTCAGGTATTTGAAGAAAAAGCAGGCTTTATAAATAACCTCAGTATTTTAGATTTGCTTTTTAATGAAGGCCGTTATGCGGCAGATTACCTGAAAAGGCAACAACTTTAGTAATACCTATTCCTCTACAGGGCGAAGCGCAAGCCTTGCCATTACAGGAAAGTGGTCTGAGTTGACAATAGAATCGAATGTGGCAAATTCCTTAACCTCAAGCCGTTCATCGGTAAGGATGTAATCAATGCGTGCAGGATAATATTTGTAGTTATACGATTTGCCAAAGCCACTCCCCGCTTCTTCAAAAGCATCATTCATATCGCCTTTAATAATCCTGTATACGTAGGAGAATGCACTATTATTAAGGTCGCCGCACACAATTGCCGGATAGGGGCACTGTGCCTTATGGTTTTCTAACAGCTCGGCCTGGTACTGCTGCTTGGCAAATGCCTCGCTAAGCCGTTTGAATATTACTTTAGATTTCTGTTCGTTAATGCTTTCGTGTATATCCGGGCTTATTTTTATAGACTGCATGTGCATGCTGTAAATACGCAACGTGTCGTTACCCATTTTTACATCAGCATATATAGCATTGTTAGATGAGTTAGGAAACTTTATCTGCCCGTTATCTACTATAGGATATTTAGAATAAATGGCCTGCCCGGTTTTATACTTATCATCATTAGAGTAGATGAACTTATGAGGATAACTTTTAAACATTACCCTGTCAAGAAAAGCATATTCCTGAAAACAGATGATATCCGGTTTTTTTGCCTTTACAAAACTCCTGATACTATCAGGAACATCAGCACGCGGAAGCCAGTCGTATATATTAAACATCCGTACATTATAGCTCATAACCGTAAAATCTTCGGGAGCTTCCGGTTGCGGGTCAGCACTGAATTTATAAAACTTATTGATAAAGGTAATTCCCAGCAACAATACAATTCCTGAAAGCAGCATCTGCCTTTTCATTTGTATAAGCCAGTACATAAAAAACAGGAAGTTAAATACCAGCATGAGCGGCAGTACCAACGTAAAAACTGAAAGTATAGGAAATATCTTAGGTGCGAGGAAAGGCAGTATATAGGCAATAAACGTCAGTACTGTTAAAACAATATTGAAAAACAGCATTAGTTTATTAAACCAGGAAAGTTTTTTCATAGATACCGACTGCCTTTGTTTAGCCCAAAGCTACTTATTATTTGCCAACTTTAAACAAAAATTCTTTCTCTTCTTTGGTAAGGCTGTCGTAACCGGACTTGCTTATTTTATCGAGTATATCGTCTATCTGCTGCTGCGTTATATCTTTAGGTTTTCCGGCAGGCCTCTTTGCCGGAGCCTGCGGGTTGCGGTGCACTTTAAAGTTCGTTTTCTTTTTGGGCTTAAGCAGGTTTTGGAAAAACTCTATAACTCCTGATACCCCACGGCTAAGGTCGGTGCCATTTTGAAGTGACCTGACAAATATAAAACCGAACAGTGCCCCGGCAAGATGCGCAACATGCCCTCCGTGGTTTTCTACAGAAACATTAATAAGGTCTAAAACCAACAGCACGGCCGCTATATGCCACAGCTTAACCGTACCGAAAAGAAACAGCCTTACCTGATAGTAAGGTGCATATACCGCAGTTGCCACTAATATAGCCATAATAGCAGCCGAAGCCCCTACCATTTTACCGTTAAACTGCTGCAGTAACGGTATGGTGTTATAACTTAAGATAAACATTAGCGCAGCAAATATGGCTGAAAGTATATAAAGCCCGAACATTTGCTTTTGGGTAAAGAAGGTAAGGAATATCCTTCCTGAAAAATACATCACCATCATATTGAAGAGCAGGTGAAAGAAACCTGCATGCAGAAAAGCATAGGTAATTAACGACCAGGGCTTCCAGAGTAGGTCAGCCGGATTTGAAGATACGCTGAATAAATCGTCAGTATTGGATATATCCCACCGTAAAAAAGGGAGGTGAACATCAAACAGCGTCAGCATGCTGAATATAATTAAGGGTATTGCAAACAGCCCCACATTCCAGAATATGAGTTTCTGGGTAATGCCGCCAATTCTGTATTCAAGTTTTAAATCGTCTAAAAGTCCCATTAAAGTTAATCCCAACGGTTATTGTTAAACTGGTTTTTCTTCCAGTACCACATCATTAAAAAGCCTATAAGTGCGCCACCCAGGTGGGCAAAGTGCGCCACGCCGTCGTCCCAGCGGCTGCCGAATATGGCCTGCCCCCTAAGCCCAAGAAAAAGGTCAATGGCGAGCAATCCGGGCACAAAATATTTAGCTTTTACAGGTACAGGTATAAATAAGAGCATAAGCTCTGCGTTAGGGAACATAAAAGCAAAAGCAACAATTATACCATATAGCGCCCCCGATGCACCAACAACAGGCGCAAGAGAAGAAACCAGCCCGTCAAACTTACTTTCTGAAATATACTCAAGCCAACGCGTGTCATACTTATCTGCCAAAATAGTATCTATTACAGATTGTTTGGTAAAACCATTTTCTATAAGTGGCTGTATGGCATCATTAAACTGAATATAATTAACCCCTAAGTGCAAAGCCGCGGCGCCAAGCCCGCAAGAAAAGTAAAAAAATAAAAACTTCTTTGCGCCCCAAAAATGTTCTAAAGCGCTGCCGAACATATATAACCCGAACATATTAAATAAAATATGCATAAGCCCGCCATGCATAAACATATGCGTTACAATTTGCCACGGCATAAATAATGGGCTTTCGGGGAAATACAGGGCCAGGTACTGAAAGGCGGGCTTTACCAGTAAAGAAGCCACAAAAAAGATTATGTTTATTATAATTAACTGCTTAACAGTTTCGGTAATGCGCATCATACGGCAAATCGTTTATCTAAATCTTCCACACTAACAGTGATGAAAGTGGGCTTATTAAAGGGTGATACATCGGGTTCTTTACAGGCAAATAACGAATTTACCATATTTTCCTGCTCTTTTTCGGTAAGCAGGGTACCTGTTTTTATCGCCAGGCTTTTAGCCATAGATTTTGCTATGCTGTCGCTTTGGCTAAAGCTGCTGTCGGGCACTTCCTGCTGCAGGTCGTCTATAAGCTCTTCAAGCAGTATGCTAACCTCACTTTCCGAAACATTTACAGGAAGCCCTGACACCACAATATGGTCATGGTTAACTTCTGCAAAAACAAAGCCTGTATTTTCTAAAGAAGACTTCATTTCCCGTATCAGGTCAAGTTCGGTTTTATTAAAGTGCAGCACCAGCGGAAACAGCAACTGCTGGCTGCTGCCATGCTGCACCGTTATATTTTTAAGGAACTGTTCGTATAATATCCTTTGGTGCGCCCTTTTCTGGTCGATTATTACCATACCCGATTTTATGGGGCTTACAATATATTTTTTGTGTATCTGGTAAGTTGTCTGTACCGCCTGCTCAACCTCATTTTCATTAAAGAGCGAACCTGTAATTTCATCCTCCTCAAAATCCGTGCCTTCAAATTCTTCTGTAGCGGGCGTTAAGCCTGTATAAAGGCTCTCCCAGGCAGGCATACGTTCCTGCTTACGGAACTGCCTTGCAGGTGCAGATGAACCACCCGAAGTACCAAACGCACTTTTAGCCGGTTTATCATCGGCAAATGGGTTAAAGTTACGGTCAACTTCAACCATTGGCATAACAGCCTCTTTACGCTCATAATCATAAGGCGTATCAAGGTTGGCATCCCTTTCAAAGTCCAAGACAGGGGCAACATTAAACTGCCCGAGACTATGCTTTACAGACGAACGCAGGATGGCATATAAAGCATGCTCATCATCAAACTTAATTTCGGTTTTGGTTGGGTGGATATTAATATCTATTGTATTGGGAGGAACATCAAGATACAAAAAGTAGCCTGGCTGGCAGCCATCTTTCAGCAAGCCCTCATAAGCTGCCATTATTGCATGGTGCAGGTAGCCGCTTTTTATAAAACGGTTATTCACAAAAAAGAACTGTTCTCCCCTGCTCTTTTTGGCAAATTCCGGTTTAACAATAAAACCCTGTACCTGAACAATCTCCGTACTTTCATTTACCGGAACCAGTTTTTCATTGGTACGGGCACCAAAAACGCCTACTATGCGCTGGCGCTGATTTGATGACGGCAGGTTAAACATTTCGCTGCCGTTGTGATACAGCACAAAGCTGATACCCGGATGTGCAAGCGCTACCCTTTCGAACTCATCTATAATATGGCGAAACTCTACAGTGTCCGACTTCAGGAAATTGCGGCGTGCAGGTATATTAAAAAAAAGGTTCTTTACAGAAAAAGAAGTCCCCTTTGGCAACACAGCTACATCCTGGCTGACAAACTTGCTGCCTTCTATAATAATATGGGTACCCAGTTCCTGCTGGTCCTGCTTTGTTTTAAGCTCTACATGGGCAATAGCAGCTATACTGGCTAGTGCCTCCCCCCTGAAGCCTTTGGTGTGAAGAGCAAAAAGATCTTCCGCATGTCTTATTTTACTGGTGGCGTGGCGTTCAAAGCACAGGCGTGCATCTGTAACATCCATACCTTTACCATTGTCTATAACTTGTATGAGAGTCTTGCCTGCGTCTTTAACGATTAGCTTAATATCGGTTGCACCGGCATCAACCGAGTTTTCCAGTAATTCCTTTACTACCGATGCAGGCCGCTGCACCACCTCTCCGGCGGCTATCTGGTTGGCAACATGGTCAGGAAGTAACTGTATAATACTGGACATAGGTTTAATAAAAGTACTTATTTGATGAACCCTCAAAGTTACACAAATATTGTGGAACAGTGAAAAAATTAAGGTGCTGCAAAACATCAAAAAGGCAGCAAACACAAAAGTATTGCTGCCTTAATAATTATGGTAGTTTATTGTTTACCTGATAATAGTACCATCCGGTTTAAAACGGATACTGTTACGGTTACGCGCTACCGAAATGCGTTGCAAAAACTGTAAGTCGCCACTGTTGGCACCTTCAACAATTGCTTTGTACCTGTCAGCCACAGCAAAGGTTTCATCTGTACCAAATATCAGCGGGTAGAGTTTTTTATCGATTAAAATTTTACGCTTGCTGGTTTCTATCCAGCGGTTTATTTTACTGCCCGACATCTTATAGTCATAATAAATGGTATAATTTCCATCCTCCTGTATCAGGCTGAAGTAAACATCTTTATAATTACCATCAAGCTTATCTTTAAGGGCGTTGGTTACACTAACAGGCAATATGTAAACTATACTGTCATCATCGGGTATATCCGCAGCTTTCTTTTTAGAGCCGCATGAAACTATCGTAAAAACAAGCAGTAATAGTGGTATAACTTTTTTCATCTTAAAAGGTTTTTGTTTAGGAATTTTTTAAAATTAAAAAAGACAGCTTAAAAACAAAAGCCTGTTAAGAAAGGTTTAGGTAATGTTAATGCACATTAGCGCTCTGCAAGCAACACATCATTTTTAGCGAGGGTGCGTATTACAAAACATGCACAAAACAAATAATAGTAATTTACCTGAACCCTTACATAGCCGTATGCCCCATACAGCAGGAACAGCACCAGCCCGCCCATGATGATTTCTGAAAGATACGGCATCCTGAACCTGAAACGCGCCTGGTAAAGGCTTAGCGGAGTTAATACTGCATAAGCTATTGTAGCAGTCTTTAAAACTGTACCGGCAAGATAAACGCGCCCTAAAAATGTTAACCCGAAGCTTACAAGCATTGCAAGGTATATGAGAAAGGAAAGTTTTCGTAACATAATTAAATCCTGAATACCGCAAAAATATTCAAAAAATCATGCTATCAATTAATTAAATGATATAACAGTTAATTAGTTATTAACATTATTTATTATATAGATAATTATTACCTGATGTATTTATATATCAAATAAAAAAGCCCCCAATAGTGGGAGCTTATTATATTTTGTAAACTACTGTAAAATTACAGAGCTGCTACGTGCCTTGTTAACTTAGACTTCAGGTTAGAAGCTTTGTTAGCGTGTATAATGTTTTTCTTAGCCAGTTTGTCGATCATAGAAATAACACCTGCTAATTTTTCAGAAGCTTCATTCTTATCAGTAGCCATACGTATTGCTTTTACAGCGTTACGTGTAGTTTTATGCTGATACCTGTTCAACACCCTCTTTTTCTCGTTGCTTCTGATTCTTTTTAAAGCTGACTTATGATTTGCCATTTTCTTTTACTCTTAATAATGTCTTACTATCTTTTTTTCGTAGTCCATAGGGGAATCGAACCCCTGTTACCAGAATGAAAATCTGGCGTCCTAACCCCTAGACGAATGGACCATTTTATTGTTCCACGGGCGGGTCGCCCTTTTATTTTGTAGCCCGTAGGGGAATCGAACCCCTCTTGCCAGAATGAAAATCTGAAGTCCTAACCGATAGACGAACGGGCCGTTTGTTCCTCTAATGCGGATGCAAAAGTACAACTAATTTTGATTTCTGCAAGAGTGGAACAAAAAATTTTCAAAAAAAATTCTAATATGCTTTGGCAAATAATACACGGCCTTTACTTGGCGCGCCTGTAAGCACGCAGCTTCCGGCTTCTTCTTCCCTGTTTAGCGGTATGCAGCGTATGGTTGCCTTTGTTAAGTCTTTTATTTTCTCTTCGGTTTCGCCTGTACCGTCCCAGTGCGCCGAAACAAAGCCTCCCTTGTTTTCAAGCACATCTTTAAACTCATCAAAGCTATTTACTTCGGTAATATGTGCATCACGGTATGAAAGCGCTTTATTAAAAAGATTAGCCTGCATTTCCTCTAATAGGTTTTGTATGTAATGCACAATATCGGCATGGGCAACCACTTCTTTTGTAAGTGTATCGCGCCTTGCTACTTCAAAAGTACCGTTTTCAAGGTCTTTTGGCCCTATGGCAACACGCACAGGCACGCCTTTTAGCTCATATTCATTAAACTTCCAGCCCGGCTTTTGGGTGTCGCGGTCGTCATATTTTACGGATATGCCCAGTTTCCTTAGCATAGCCATCAATTGTTTTGCTTCCGCAGAAATAGCCTCAAGCTGCTCATCGCTCCTGTATATCGGCACAATAACAACCTGTATTGGCGCAAGGTTTGGCGGCAATACCAGCCCGTTATCATCGCTGTGGGTCATAACAAGAGCCCCCATAAGCCTCGTGCTAACACCCCATGATGTAGCCCACACATATTCCTGCTTACCCTCTTTGTTGGCAAACTTAACATCAAAAGCCTTGGCAAAGTTTTGTCCCAAAAAGTGCGATGTACCTGCCTGCAGGGCTTTACCATCCTGCATAAGGGCTTCTATACAGTAAGTCTCTACCGCACCGGCAAAACGCTCGTTAGCGGTTTTTACCCCTTTTACTACCGGTATTGCCATAAAATTCTCGGCAAAATCGGCATATACGTTCATCATTTGCTCAGCCTCGGCAACAGCTTCCTGTTGTGTAGCATGGGCAGTATGCCCTTCCTGCCATAAAAACTCTGCTGTCCTTAAAAACAGTCTGGTTCGCATTTCCCAGCGCACCACATTTGCCCACTGGTTAACCAGCAGGGGCAGGTCGCGGTACGATTGTATCCAGCCACGGTAGGTATCCCATATAATGGTTTCGCTGGTAGGGCGCACTATAAGCTCTTCCTCCAGTTTCGCATCAGGGTCAACCTCTATAGTTTTTCCGTCTTCACCTGTTTTAAGCCTGTAATGAGTAACCACGGCACACTCTTTGGCAAAACCATCTACGTGGCTCGCTTCTTTGCTGAAATAAGACTTAGGTATAAACAGCGGGAAATAAGCATTTTGGTGTCCGGTTTCTTTAAACATCCTGTCGAGTTCGGCCTGCATTTTTTCCCATATTGCATATCCGTATGGTTTGATAACCATACAACCCCTTACTCCCGAGTTTTCAGCAAGGTCTGCTTTTACAACCAGTTCATTATACCATTTGGAATAATCTTCTGACCGCGTAGTTAAGTTCTTACTCATTTTGTTTTAAATTGGCACAAATATTGTTTATATTTAGAAAAAGAATTGTTTCGCAAAAATAACCAATTTGTGAAGCCCAACAATAAAAAATGCAGAGATTATGAAAACCCATTACCACAGCCTTAAGCAATTATCCCTCTACTCTATAATGTGTCTGTTGGGCCTCGCAGTTACTTCGTGCGGCTCTTACCAAAATACATCAACCTATGATAATGATGGTATTTACGGAAGCTACGACAGCAGGGAACCCCAATATAATTACAACGATGGTAACGTAACCGAATACCGTGACGGTGAGGTTACAGGCCAGAACATGAATTACCAGGCATACTTTAAGTCTTTACAGGCGCAGTATCCTGCAACAGTGGTTACTGATGTAGAGCAATACAGCTCGTATGACGCTGACACTACCGCTGTGCAACAGGGCGACTCTTATACCGCTTACAGCTATGACGCTTACCCCGGGTGGGGTGAAGACCCTGATAATGTTACTGTAAATGTTTACAGTGGCGGCTTTAACAACTGGGGCTGGGGCGCCGGTTGGGGTTGGGGTGCCGGCTGGGGCTGGAATAACTGGTATGGCGGCTGGTACGGTCCCGGTTGGGGCTGGAACACCGGATGGGGTTGGAATGCAGGCTGGGGCTGGGGCGCCGGATGGGGCTGGAACAACTGGTACTACCCTTATGGTGGCTGGCACGGAGGCTGGGCACACTATTATGGCGGCAATTATTACTACCGCAACCAGCGTTACTACGGTGGCAGGAGCACAGCTTATTATGCCGGAGGACGTAATTCTTACTACAACAACAACGGCAGGTATAACAACAGCAGAAGGTCTTCTGATTATAACGCAGGCAGGAGAAGTTTCAGCAACAACAACAGCCGCAGGTATAACAGCAGTACAACGGTAAGGAGCCGTGGCGATGTAGATTATAATACATCAAGAAGCAGGAGCAGCAGCAGGAGCATTTACAATAACTCGTCCCGTAACAATAGCCGTAGCTATACACCTTCATCAGGCAGGAGCAGCTCACCAAGCAGAAGCACAACCGTTAGCCCGTCAAGAAGTTCAGGCAGCTTTGGCGGAGGCAGGTCTTCAGGAGGTTCACGCGGAGGCGGTGGCTCTCGTGGAGGCGGACGCGGAAGAGGTTAACATATCAGTCCCATGTTATTTGAAAGAAGCAACATGGGATTTTTTTTAAACAAAAAATATCACATGAAAAAGTATATATTTTTAGCAGCCCTCGGGCTGGGAGCAACAGGCATGTATGCGCAAAGGAAGGACCCTAACACCGCTGCCGATGCCATGCGTTATACAACAGAAAGTATTACCGGTACTGCACGTTTCAGGGCTATGGGCGGTGCCTTTGGCGCACTGGGCGGAGACCCCTCTGCCATTATGATAAACCCTGCGGGTTCTGCAGTATTTAACTATAACTCAGGTACAATGTCACTTTCTGTGCAAAATGTACGGAATGAAGCTAATTATTTCGGGACGGGCACTACAGAAAACGACAGCTCTTTCGACCTGAACCAGATGGGGGCCGTTTTTGTTTTTAACAACGCCGATGAAAATGCGGTAATGAATAAATTTACTTTGGGTTTCAATTATGAAAACCTGAATAATTTTGATAACCGCATCTATTACAGGGGTGTTAACCCTACCAACTCTTTAGACAGCTACTTCCTTAATTATGCCAACGGCGTGCCTTTAAGCAACCTTACCGACAGCTACTATGAGCAGCTATCATACAACCAGCAGCAGGCATACCTTGGCTACAATGCTTATATATTCGACCCGCTTTCGCAGTCTCCGAATAATACCGGCTATGCCTCTAATTATGATGCAACTGCCGCTAATTTTTACCAGGATAATATTGTAAACACTACCGGCTTTCATGGCAAGGTAGCGCTTAACTTTGGTGCGCAGCTAAAAAAGAGGCTATATGTGGGTGCTAATATAAACGTACACTTTACTGACTATATACAAACTTCAAGTTTTTATGAAGATGCCAATGCACCACAGGGACTACGCTCGATTGAGTTTAATAACGAACGTTACACCTATGGCGGCGGGGTATCTTTTAACTTAGGTACTATATTAAAAATTACCGAAGACCTAAGGGCCGGGGTGGCTTATGAGTCGCCAACATGGTTAAGGCTTCAGGATGAAGTTACACAAAACCTGCGCTCTTATTGCCCCGAATGTGGTGTAAATGGTGAATCGAACTTTGATGTAAATCCGTTTATAACCTTTGTCCTGGATGATTATACGCTAAGGACACCCTCTAAATGGACAGGCAGCCTTGCCTATGTTTTCGGCAAAAGCGGGTTGTTGAGTGTAGACTACTCTATGAGGGATTATGGCAATACAAAATACATCAGCAACGGATACAGCGATATTAATTTTGACCTGAGCAATACTTTAGGCAGGGCAGGAGAACTTCGCGTAGGTGCTGAATACCGGGTTAAGGCAGTAAGTTTCAGGGGTGGTTACCGCTATGCCGAAAGCCCTTATAAAGATGGCCGTACTATGGGCGACCTTACCGGTATTTCCGGGGGTATTGGTTTGGCGTTCGGCAGTTCGAGACTGGACTTTGCTTATGCATGGCAAAGACGCGATATGGATTACCGCCAGTTTAAAACAGGCCTTACCGACCCTGCCCGTATAGAAAGTACCAACAATAACTTTACACTTTCTTATACATTAGATCTGTAATTATTTTTTCGTCTTACTATAATTAAAAAAGCCATTCTTACTTACAGAATGGCTTTTTACTTTTTTGTTAGATCTCTACTTTAATCGGTTAGGGTAACTTTTTGCAGCGGCTTTAAGGTAGGCCCTTCTATAATGCAGCCATCTGTCGTAAACCTTGAGGCATGGCATGGGCAGTCCCAGGTTTTTTCTACATTATTCCAGTGTACAACACAGCCCATGTGCGGGCATATAGCAGAACAGGCTTTCATCTCTCCTGTAATATCATGGTATACTGCCAGCTTTTTGCCGTTCACCTCCATTACCTTCCCCTCCTCTACCGCTATGCCATCCATATCTTTGCTTTTCGGCAACAGGTAATCTTTTAAAATCTGGCCTGCGTTATTAAGATTTTCTTCTACAAACTTACCTGCAGCCTTAACAGGGTTATGGCGCGTGGCATGAAACAGTTTTGTACATTCTGTTTCTTTATCCATTATCATATCACATATTACCTTTGCCGAAACAACTCCCCAAATAAGCCCGTCGGTACTAAAGCCCGTTGCAATAAACTGGTTAGAGCTGTCGCTCTTCCTGCCAATATAGGGCAGGCCGTCGGCAGGCTTATAATTTTGACCGCCCCAGCGGTTGGTAACCTCATCTACATCAAAACGTTCTTTTAAAAACTTTTCGAGGTTAACTATATTCTCTTCATTATCTTCATGCTGCCCCACTTTATGCGGCTGCCCTACAGCAAGCAGGTAACGTTCGCCATCGTGATTATAAGAACGCACAGAGAACCGCTGATTACCATAATAACCCCAGAATGTTCCCTGCGGATAAGCCCCCGAACCAAGCTTTACTGCAACTCCATATTCTCTGTATGGCCCCAGCAACGACTGGTAAACCGGCATAAAGCCTTTGGGCGTATGGGTGGCATGTATGGCAAACTTTGCTGTAACGCTGCCCTGTGCTGTAATTACCTTTACAGTATCATCATTCTCTTCAATTTCGTCAACACGGCTGTCTTCAAAAATACGGCAGTCATCAGCATTTATATTTTTTGCCAGTTGCTGCACATAACGCAACGGGTTAAACTGCGCCTGGTTATCCATTTTTACACCGTTAACATGCTTAAAAGGTATCTCACCGGCAGCAATTTTATGTATGTCGGCTCCTGCAGCCATACCCGCCTCATATACATCATCAATCTTGCCTCCATGGTTTTCATCAGCGGCAAATAAATACCAGCTACGTGGTTCGAAATCACAATCTATACCTAATTGATAAACCGTATTTTTTACAGTATTTAAAGCTTCCTGCCTTGCAGTGATAACTGTTTTAAGCGCCTCGGTATCATATTTAGATTGTATGGCATCAAAACCCTGCTCTGTTGCCACATAAAGGTTGCCCGTACTGTGCCCGGTGCTCCCTCCGCCTACTTTAAGCGCTTCGAGCACCACCACATTATATCCCTGCTGCTTTAATAACTGCGCACAGGTAATGCCTGTAATACCCCCGCCTATTACAACCACATCGGTAGTAATATCTGTGTCAAGCACTGGAAAATCAGACCCCGAAGAGTATGACCTCCATATTGATTTAACGCCCGGTTTGTTGTGTAGATCTCTAAACTCCATAGTTGAATATATTTTTATGAAAAGGTACTTACTATTACAACAGGGGGCTGTTAACCCGAAGTTAATCCCGCGTTAATTAAGGCTGCAATGTGTTTAATGATGATTACTTTTAGTAAGCTTTTCCTGCAAATGCATTAATCATCTTACTAAAGTTGCCATGATAAAATACCGGAATTTAGGCGGTAATTCAGGGGTTACGGCTTTTGAGGCCGGAAATGGTTATATTAAAGTAGCCTTTGGCGGTGAGGCTGTCTACCTGTACACTAATGCAAGTGCGGGAAAAGAAAACATTGAAAAAATGAAGCAGCTTGCCTATGCCGGAAAAGGGCTTAGCACCTACATCAGCCGCTATGTGCGTGATAATTATGAAAAGATGCTGTAATATAAACCTACCTCTCACACTATGGACTATACACAACTTACAGGACTGCTTGCAGCCGTGCTTACTACCGGAGCAAACATTCCGCAAACTATAAAAGTTATAAAAACACGATCTACAAAAAGCCTTTCGGCAGCTACCTATGCCATGCTGTTTCTTGGCATGGTTATGTGGGTTCTATATGGCGTTATACGCAAAGATATACCTGTAATACTTGCCAACTCTGTAGCGGGCAGCCTGTGCGGTATCATATTATTCATGAAGCTGCTGGCATTATACCGCAAACGCAGGAACCCAAACAGCAATTAATGCATTCTTAACACAAAGTGTTATTATAGTGCCAATTACAATATCATTAGCATCAAATACATTTCTGTAATTGTAATTTTACACTATAACTCAAAAAAGATTAATTATGAAAACGACATATTTAAAACATATTGCAATGGGTATTGTTTTAAGCGCCACGCTCGGGCTTACATCGTGCAGGAACAATAACCAGACCGAAAGCACAAATGATGCCGATGAGATAAACGGTGAAATTTACGGCAAGGGTACAGACGCTGACATGGAAGAATCGGGCACCCGTTCCGGGACTACAATGGATACGGTGCAAACCTATAATAACAATAACAGGAGTGGCGCAACTAACGGGCAGCGTGGTGATGCTGATGAGCCCGTTTTAAACGGCAATGACGGTAACCCGGTTTTAGGGCCTAAAACCCCAAAGAATGACGGTGGCTCTATGGGTTCCGGGCAAGGAACAGGAACCGGTAACGGCGGTAACAATACCACCGAGGTAAATCCAAGATAATACAGGAAAGACTTCCACTATTTTTATACCCGAATCCCCCATAGCTTTTATAAGCCGTGGGGGATTCTTCAGTAAAAGGAGGTATCCCTTGCAAACTTTACGTCTAATCATGTAAGGTATTAAACATAGGTAATCACGAAATTTGATAGAGAGACTTTAAAAGAAGTATAAACCTTAACACAATAAATTATGGCACAACTTAATGATAACCCAATGCAGGGTAACCGCGGCGGACAGGAATATGGGGAGGATAATTACCACAAAAGCCAGCGCAACCAGCAAAGCCAAAGGCACCAAACACCCCCTGAAGATGAAAAGCGCAAGCAGCAGGAGAACGATGACCAGTTCAGCCCCGGTGAACCGGAGGAGTATGACGGAGAAGATTTTGTAACGGATTAGGAGGATTATGGAAAGCGATATTCAAACACAGGTAAATGATACCGCACTGGAAATAGTAGCGGAATGCGGCAGGATAATGGCACAACAAAATTTAAAAATAGCTTTTGTGGAAAGTGCAACCGCAGGATGGATGGCGTCAGAATTTTCGCTGATACCTGATTCGGGTAAGGTATTTTTGGGAGGGCTGGTTTGCTATGATGCCGACACCAAAAAAGACCTTTTTGGGATTACTGACGAAATAATAGAACAGTACACGCCTGAGTCGGCAGAAGTAACAAAACTGCTTGCCGAAGGGCTGGGCAATTATTTTAAAAGCGATATAGCGGTAGCTGTTACCGGCCTTACTGCACCGGGCGGAAGTGAAACCCGTGAGAAGCCGGTAGGCACTATTTTCCTGCATATAATACTGCCCGGTAACCGCTACTGCGCCCACAGGGAGGTATTTCATGGTTCGCCCAAAGAAATTATAAACCAAACTATAGAACGAACAGGCAAACTTTTAACCGAGCTTTTAAAAGTTAACTCTAAAAACCTTGTATTATGAGCCTGAAGCGAATTATAATTGCTGGCGCCATAGGCACCACTTTTATGACCTTATACAGCTACTGGGCATCTAAAAAAGAAAGGGAACAATTTTTAGAACCTGCCTTACTTAACGAACTGGCTGAAGATGCCGAAGTACTGCCCGAAGCCGTTGATGAAGAAACAAACCCCGCAGGTTGGGCCGGCCATTACGGCCAAGGCGTTGTTTTTGTAGCTGCTTATTACTATTTATACCGCAATGCGCTGCAAAAACCATCTGTAGCAAAAGGCATTTTTGCCGGGGCAGTGAGTGGCATTATTGGAATAGCTATATGGGAGGCAATGTTCAGGATGAGTAAAAACCCTCCTAAAACAGAAAGATACAGGTACTACAGGCAACTCTTTATAGCACACCTGATATTTTCAACCTTTGCCATTTATGGATACAGGCTGCCAGATGTTGTGAAACAGCTTCGGTAGGAACATATATTTTTAAAAAATGATTAACAGCCGGCTTTAAAGCCGGCTGTTTCAACTTTAGTATAAATTTCTTAACTTTAAATAAAAACCTATGCTAAGCTGGGAAGAAATATCATTACGGCTTATACTTGCGGCCATTTTTGGCGCGGTTATAGGCGTTGAACGTGAGCGTAAAGACTGGGCTGCCGGTATGCGCACGCATATGATGGTATGCATGGGCTCTGCACTTATAATGCTGGTTTCTTCATTTGGTTTTTCAGATACAGCAGGAAATGAATATATAGAGCTTGACCCTTCGAGGGTAGCAGCACAAATTGTAAGCGGTATCGGTTTTATAGGGGCCGGTGCCATATTGTTTTTAAAACCAACAACTATATTAGGCCTTACCACCGCATCAGGTTTATGGACGGTTGCCGGAATAGGCATGGCAACCGGGGGCGGAATGTATTTTGCGGCATCAGTTACCACAGTGCTTTCTATCATTATTTTATGGGGGCTGCAACCGTTGCAAAAAAAGTTTTCGAGTAAATTCCAGAACAAAACCGTAACCATTGTAACTAAAAAGGGGTTAAGTCCACGCTTTGTGATAGACAGGATTACTGATGGAAGCAATTTAGATTACAACAGTATATCTGTAACCAAACAGAGTAAAGAAAATATAATAGAAGTTAAACTGGAAAAACCGGCAACTACAGGCTTTAAGGATATTATAGCCGATATACAGGAAAATGAGGACGTTAAAAAAATAACATGGAATAAATAAAGAAGTTATGGAACATCTGCACACCATCAGCCACATCGAAATACCCGCACCTGATTTTACTAAAGCCATAGACTTTTATACCCACGTGTTTGGCTGGGGTATAGAGCTGGTAACAGTAGGGCACTATGCTTTTTATACCATTGGCAACACCGGGCGTGGTGGTGCATTCGATTCATCATTAATGCCTGCGCCTGAAAAAACAGGACCGCAGGTGGTGATTGATGTAGAGGATATATCCGTAATGCTAAAATCCATAAAGACAAATGGCGGTGAAGTTATACTTGAAAAAACCGAAATACCCGGAGGCCACGGCTACTATGCCGCCTTTAAAGACCCTAACGGCAATTACATGCAAATACACGCGCGGCAGTAGTGTTAACTACTGCCGCTTGTTAAACTGTTGTATCTTTATCTTGATTTAATAGCTGTAGATCTTTACTGTTTCCTGGCTTATTTTATCCGGTGTTCCGGTTTCCATATAACGTTTAAAGCCCATCACATCTTTACGGACCATATTTTCAAAAACAGGGTTCATTAGCTTAGCCACCTCTTCGCCTGCAGAACCAAGCGGAGCCTGATATGAAAACACAATGTGGATGAGCGTACCCAATTCTCCTGCATCTTTAAATTCAACTTTACCGGCATTACGCACAGCAGAACCCGGTAAAGAACTCCATCCAACGTAACGGTTTGGCTCTTCGCCAACAATTTGCGCTTTCCAGCCAATTGTACCTATACCGCCGGGTAGTTTTGCTTTCCATTCTGAAAGTGAATCATTTAAAACAGTCACACTTTCAAGGTGCTCCATAAACAGCGGGAGGTTATCCAGATTACGCCAAAAGTTATATACTTCTGCAACAGGCTTTTTCACAATAAGCCTGGCATGAATGTTTACATTAGAATTTTGCTTTTTATCCTTTCTGTTATCCAGAAAGTTTTCTGCCGTCTGTGTGGCAGGGCAGTATCCGCTAACACCTCTGAAGAGCATAAAACCTGCTGCTGCAAGTTCCGGTATGCTCCTGTTCCTTTTAAGCGAATCGTATAAAAGGTAAAGCCCGCCTATTGCCGAGACAGCCCTTTCAAAATCGCTTATATTCTTTTTAACTTCCGGAATTTTTATGTTTGCTGGCAGGTTCATAATCTGTAGAAAATATTAGTGGTTTTACACCTTAAAAATAATAAAATATGGTGGCACAAAATGTTACTTTAACAGTACATTAGCAACAAAAAATACAGCCCGCATAAGCAGGCTGTATTAAAGTATACATCAATAAAAACTTAAGGCCTGCCTGTGGGCGGTGTTGTTGGTGTTGCAGGTGTTGCGGGGTTTGTACCCGGGTTAGTAGCCGGTGGCGGTATAGTTGGCGTATTGGTTGTTGGCGGTACAGTTGGTGAGTTTGTGGTTGGCGGTGTAACAGGCGTACTCCTTGTTCTCGGGGTTGTGTTAGTTTCCGTTTTTCTTTCATTACTCCTCGTTCTGTCAACTGCATTATCCTTTTTGCGTTCAGGGGTAGTACCTGTCCTGTCCGCATCAGTGCGGGTTCTCTCTGCACGGGTACGCTGGGTATCGGTACGAGTGGTGTCTGTTTGTGCCTGTGCCCAGCCAAATGCCAGCAGGGCTCCAAGCGTAAAAAATAACTTTCTCATAATGGCTTTTTTTAAGATTATTACAGTAAAAGTAACGAGCCAAATATCCAAATAACTACCTGTTTTACAATTATTAACGCAAGTTTAACCGCACTTTGTGATGTACTACAAACAGGTGTTAACACTCCCTGTTATTTTTAATATCCTGTGTTAAAACCAGCGTTCCAGCCCCTCTTATATCATAAGTAAAAAAGACCGGCATAAGCCGGCCTTCCTGCAATATTTTTATGTGATTTTAGAATCTGTTATCGCCGTCCAGCAGGTTACCAAGGCCGCCTAACAGGCTGCCCTCTCCCCTGTCTTTACCGCCACCCTGAGGCGCTGCGGCAAATACCCTGCTTGCAAGCCTGCTAAAAGGTAAAGATTGTATATATACTATGCCCGGGCCACGCAGTGTTGCATAAAACAGCCCTTCGCCCCCAAACAGCGTGTTGCGTATGCCGCCTACAAACTGAATATCATAATCTACACTTGGTGTAAAGCCTACAATACAGCCTGTGTCAACTTTAAGCATTTCGCCTGCGGCAAGTTCTTTACGCGCCAGTGTTCCGCCTGCATGAACAAACGCCATACCGTCGCCTTCCAGTTTCTGCATAATAAAACCTTCGCCTCCAAAAAAGCCACGGCCAAGCTTACGTGAAAACTCTATACCAACCGTTACACCCTTAGCCGCACATAAAAATGCATCTTTCTGGCATATAAACCTGCCGCCGAATTGCGATAAGTCGATAGGGATTATCTTGCCCGGATATGGCGAGGCAAAACTTACCTTTCGTTTACCCTGATATTCATTAAGGAAAACCGTCATAAACAGGCTTTCGCCAGTAAGCAGACGCTTACCCGCCGAAAACAGCTTACCCATTACACCCTGGTTTTGATTAGAGCCATCGCCAAAAATGGTTTGCATACTTATGCCGTTATCCATCATCATAAAACTACCAGCCTCGGCAACTACTGCCTCCTGCGGGTCGAGTTCTATTTCTACATATTGCATTTCTTCGCCAAAAATTTCGTAGTCTATTTCATGTGCTGTCATCTTGTATATTTCATTTTGGATTAGTATTAATCAGACTATTGCAAACGGTATTTGTTACACATTCTTTGCATGTAATATCGTAAATGTAGATAAAATCAGGTAATCCTTAAAAACAAGCATAAAAAAACAGCGGGTTCACACCCGCTGTTCACACATCTAAAAAATTGAATAAAAATAGACACCGTTTAGTAAAAATAGTCGGATGGATTTCCGTGATTTTGGGGACAAATCTTTCTCTTGATAAAAGAAGCCGGCGGGCACCCTAGTTAATGATTCCTGGCTTTTATAACGTTCGGGGGGCTATAAAACAGAACCATATTAAAAACCCGCCAGCAATTCTTTCAATCAGGATTTACTATTTATGTTATTTAGCATTACTTATGTTTCATTGCTTATCCTGATACAAAGATGCGCCAATGAAGGCTTTTACCACAGGTAGAAATTACCTGATTTAGGAAAACAGGTATTTTTACCGGGGTACCGATAAAAGAAGATAAAAAAGTAAGTAACTATATTACAGGAAGTTCGTCAACATTAATTATACCCTGTTGTATGGCATAAATAACAAGGCCGGCAATATTCTTTGCACCGGTCTTTACAAAAAGGTTATTCTTGTGCCCTTCGGCGGTACGTTGTGTAATAAAAAGCAGGTCGCCAATTTCTTTTGCCGTTTTTTGCTGGCATATCAGCCTAAGAACATCTATTTCACGTTCAGAGAGTGTATTATCATCGTGCAGTACCGGCTTCGGCGCTTTGGGTGCTATCTGACCACGGAGCACATCAAGCTGCTCCGGCTTAAAGTAAAAGCCCTGCTTTGCCACTGCCCTTATTACTTCTGCAAGCTCTGCAGGCATAACCCCTTTGGGCAGAAAAGCAGATACACCCGCTTTTAACATAAAACCCATAAAGCTTTTTTGATAGTGTGATGATACCACTATTACTTTAATTCCGGGATAATGTATTTTTAGATATTCACTTACAGCAATACCATCCATACCCTCCATTTTTAAGTCGAGCAGTAAAATCTGCGGCACTTCAGGGGCCGCTTTAAGCTTATCTATCAGCTCGGGGCCACTGTTGGCGGTAAACAATACATCCATATCACCTGCGTTTTGCAGGTATCCTTCAAGAAGGCTAACAATAAGGACATCATCATCTGTTATTGCTAAAGTAATTTTACTCATCGGATTCGTTTTTATACGGGCAAACTATTACAGTGCGTGTACCGTTGCCCGGTTTAGATTTTACCTTATACGAAGCACTAAGATACTGCATCCGCATTTCTAAGCTATGCAACCCAAGCCCTTTTTTGAGTATAGAAGTATCAAAGCCTTTACCGTTATCCTGAACCCTAAGCATACAGTTTTGTGCAGTTATACGCAAATGTACAGCTACGGCTGTTGCTTCGGCATGCTTAACAATATTGGTTATAAGCTCCTGTACCACACGCACCAGTTGTATTTTAGATGATGCTGCAAAATTGTGCCGGGAGCGTATATCAGTATAAAAAACAATATCCATTTTTTGACGCCACGGGTCAATAATATTTTCTATTAAATCGGCAATATCGGTTTGCTCCAGTAATGGTGGTGTAAGGTCGTGCGATATGCGCCGGGCATCTGTAATACTTTCACCAAGCAGGCTGTCAATATCGGTTAACGGTAGCCCAAGCTGGCTTTTCATACGTATAACAGTGAGCTTGCCTATAAGGCTGTCGTGCAGGTCTGACGCTATACGTGTACGTTCTTTTTCCTGAGCCTGTAAGCTGGTTTCGGTTAACTTTTTCTGGTGTTCTAATTGCATTTGTGCCTGCCTAAGGTTGGCTTGCACCATACGCTTATAGCCTGTATGCATGATCTTTACAACAAATAGTATTATTGTAAAGACCAGCACCAGTAATATTGCTATCCAAATTGCTAATGTTTCCGGATCCTGCCATTTCTCCATATGAGCACAGTAATATAAAAGTAATATGATGAAACTATAAGTACATGAAATGCAGGTACAATAAATTTTAATAATGTCTTTGCGTTAACAAAATAATTATATGGTAGAAAAAATAAAGTTGTTAACGTATAAGTAATAAGTATAGAGGCATTCAGACCAAAACCTTTGAACTTGTAATCATTGTAACTATTTATTTTTTCGTAGATGAAATATAATGCATAGATAATTACAACAAAATTAACCACTATCTTCATGTAGGGCTGAAAAGTTTTTACATCTAATTCATTAAAAACAAATATATTAAGCGCTTCAGCAATTATATAAAGTAACCCTATTGAAGAAAGGCTGATTAAAAAAACATTTTTTTTTGATAACAAATGTACATTATACAAATAAGTAAGACAGCACAAATCAAGTATACAATATATAGGCATGACTATGAGATTATTGCCTGTACTTGCTAATAAATGCGCAGCAGATGCTACGGCAGACATTATAATTATATATAAATATAACGATTTGTGGAGCATATTTAGCCTACGAAATAAAAATGCTCCAATTATTAGTCCGCAGGCTAATGCTATATACTCAAGGCTTGGTAAAAAATCCTGATTTCGTATTAATTCTTCGAAGTTATTCACTCAGCATTGCTAATTCAAGTAAAAAGAAATCATTTACAGCCGCAGTAGGTCCGTATGGTGGAACTGCCTTACTAAAATCATCATAGAACACTTCTGTATCTGTTTTGTTAGTCACAATCATGTCGGCAATAGCCTGTGCAAGAGGATCTACAGCATCTTCCCTCAATGCTAAATTTACCTGACAGTCCTGTACTTCAAAATCTTCCCTGTTAATCACGAACACCTGAAAAATACCATCGGCTGTTTCCTCTATCTGCTTTTTAGCCCATGTTTTGTAGTGGGTATTCCACCTGTGCATTCTTTCCCGTGCTATAAAATCGGGTATCCTTCCCGAAGATAGGTTCCATATTGTCGGGCAAACCGTTACATACTGGTTAAATGTTTCCCTGTAATCAGGAGTATCATATTTGGCAGGTATTAAAAAGAAGGTAAACCAATTATCATGAATACCCGGGTACGCATGAATATACTGAGATTCATCATCAAAATCTGAAGGACTGAAGGCAAAACAGTTACCATCTTCGAGACGCTTGATTATTTTAGCAGAATCAAAACGCAACTCATTCCATTTGCTTAATGCACTAATAATTTTTTCTCTGTTCATGTGTATATTGGTTAAATTAATAATTGTGTGCAGTTGGTATAGCAAATATATAAAGATTGATAAACACAGCAGCCGTATAGTAATAATATAACCGAAAAATAAAATCCCTGCTCTTGCAATAAGAGCAGGGATTTCCTAACAAAAGAACCATGAGTAATTAGAAGTGTTTTGTACAGGATAGTACAAACAAAAATTTATTAAAGGAATTTAAATACGCTATCTTTTATTACATTCCGTTTGTACTGCCGTCACTTCCCCCGACGCCTGAGCCACTGCCTGTACCGCGGGTTGTGGGGTCGCCCTGTGTGGTAGTGCGCTGTACGGTATCGGTTGCCATACCGGCATCAGTACCTTCGTCAGAAACGCTGCCTGAATATTGGTTATCGGCAGGGCTTTCTGTACCATAGGCATCGCCATTAGCCTCATTGGCATCGGCAGCACCCTCACTCTGGTTGTTGTTACCCCCGCAGGATGTAAGACTAAGTCCGGCTACCAGTAGTGATGTTAACAGCAGATTTTTCATTTTCAGCTTTTTCATAATATCTTTTTTTAATTAGCAATCAATTACATTACGAAGTTCGCCAATATATAATGCCTTTGCTTACATAATTACGCATAAACATTACATAAGCGCTTTAGCTTAGCTACGCTGGGAAATAAAGCCGGAATACCGAACCATGCCCCTGGTTACCTTCGGCAGTGATAAAACCTTTATGGTTTTTCATTATTTTTTTACAGATGGCAAGTCCAATGCCCGTGCCTTCATAACGGTCTTTCTGGTGCAGGCGATGAAACAGTAAGAATAGCTTTTCAGAAAATTCCTGCTTAAAGCCAATACCGTTATCTTTTACAGAAATTTCATGATATACACCGGTATGTACATTGCCCTGCACCTCTATATCGTCCTGCAATGTGCAGGTAATATCAATTACCGGGTGAGCATCTGCCCTACTGTATTTTAAAGAATTATTGAGCAGGTTTACAAAAAGCTGCCTGACCTGAAAGGGTATTATAGGCAAAATGGGGAGTGCATCAAAATGTATTTTAGCCTGCTTTGCCTCGCTCTGTACAGATAGTTCGTTTATAGCTTCGCGAAGGGGCACAGCAAGGTTTACAGGCGCAAACACGTGTTCATCTTTATTGGTTTGCGAGTAAAGCAACAAATCGTTTATCAGCAGCTTCATCCGTTTTGCCGCTACTGTAATCCGCTCCAGGTATTCTGCCACAGATGCAGGTACTTTTAGCTCCTGGTCTTCTATACGCGAAATATACATTATTATCTTGCGCAAAGGTTCCTGAAGGTCGTGGCTTACAGCATAATTAAAGGAAGCGAGTTCATCTACAAGCTGCTCAAGTTCCCTGTTTTTTTCCTCAATTTTCATTAAGCCGCTTACCTGCGATGAAATGTCGCAGGTTACACCCATAAGCACTTTTTTTTCTTTACATTCCAGCAATTTGGATACCGATTTTAAGTAGCGCTGCTTTCCGTCGGGGGTTATAATCCTGTAGCGTATATCTTCTATATCAATGCCTTTCGCAGTAGTTTCACTGGCATCAAGATAAATGTGCAAATCATCAGGATGTATCAGTTTAAGCACAGCATCGCCCATAAAATCTATTTCTCCCGGTTCATATCCAAACAAACGATATAAGTTATCCGAAAATTCTGTAGTGTTGTTGCTTAAGTCCAGCTTCCAGTGCCCCATGTTTGCCAGCTGTTCTACATACTGAAAACTCATCTTCTCTATATCGGGCCTGTTTTCCATGATATAAACCTGTTTTTGGCATCAGTAGCTCAGCATAAAATTTTGCCTGTTAAGGCCGTCGGTTACATATTGCCAGCTGATATTGGTTATCTCTGTAATAATTTTTTTTAGTGCCGAAAACTCATCCGGTTTTGTAATATACACATTTGCGCCCTCTATAAATGCCTCTTCTATATTAGCAGGCGAAGCAGAGGTTGAATATATGGCAACAACGATTTCTGACAGGTTTTGGCTTGAACGGATTTCCCTGAGGCACTCCATACCCGATAGCCCCGGCATATTTATATCCATAAAAATAATATCGGGCAGTACAGCTTCCTGTTTATTAAGGTAATCCATCAGGCTCATACCGTCTTCAAATATTTCGAGGGTGTGTTTTACTTTCACCTCCTCAAAAGCGTCTTTAAAAAACGATCGGTCATCTATGTCGTCTTCCGCTAAAAAAATTTTTAATTTGTCCTGATACATACGTTTTTAGCTTTAGAGTTAATTATTTACAAAGCTTCTTCGGTGTAAGGCAATTTTCTGGAATGTTGTAGGCGTAAGCCCTGTTATTTTTTTAAACTGGTTAGATAAATGTGCAACGCTGCTGTAATGCAGCCTGTATGAAATCTCTGTAAGTGATATATTTTCGGTAAGAAGCAGCTGCTTCACAATTTCTATCTTATGGATTATTATAAAACTCTCTATAGAAATATGGCAGACTTCAGAGAATACCTGAGAGAGTGTCCGGTAGCTTTCGCCAAGCTTATCGCTTAAATAAGCCGAAACCTTTACAAGCGGGGCGGCACTGTCTTTATGCAGCATACAGATGATAGCTTCTTTTATACACTGTGCCATGATAGCCTTTTGGTTATCTATAACTTCTATACCATAGGTATTTAAAGTAGCAGTAAGTTTTTGGTATTTCTCCATCGGGATGGTCCTTTTAAGGTTTACCTTGCCCATACCTGTTATGGTATAGTCAAGCCCAAGTTTATCAAGTTGTTCCCGTAGCAGCATCCTGCAAATTGTCTCGAAATTATATTTTACGTAAAGGTTCATAGGTGTAGGTGTAGTGTTATCGTATAAATTTATACAGTTTAACTCCGATATTATAATTGAAGACAATAAATTGGGAATATTATAACAGCATTTTACATTATTATTAAGGATAATTTAACGTTAGTAAGATAATTCTGTTTATTTAAAATATCCAATTATTTACGTATTGATATGAAAGCCCTCAACAGGTGTTAAGAAATCCTAAACATTTTTATTTTTGGTTTTCAAGCCTATTTCCTCATACCAGTTTTTACCTGTTGCTGATAAATATTCTGAATAATTCCAGGTATTAAAGTCGGTAATCAGGCTTTTATCTTTAACTGCAACATAAGTTTCGTCTTCAGGCATAGCCGTTACGCTAAAACCGCAGCTCCTGAGCATGGAAATTATTGCCTGGTGATTGGGTGCCCACCAGTTGGTAGGGTCTCCGGCAAGCCTCTTTTCAATAAACGCCATTACAGGATAGGCAGGCTTCTGCATTATGTCCCTGCCGTGAAAGTCTATATCTTCAGGTATTTCCATCTCATCTTTTCCCGGCATGGAAAGTGTTTGAAATACCAGCATTTTTTTTACTTTCTGAGCAATAATATCAAGTGCCAGCATTGGATACCGCAGGTGATAAAAAACCCCCATGAACCATACAAGGTCATATTGCTCATCAGTGTGTGCGAGGTCATAAACCTGCATTTTTCTGAATGAAATTTTATCTTCCAGCCCAAATTGCTTTGCCGTCCATTTTGCCTGTTTCAGGTAATGTTCATCAAGGTCTATGGCGGTGACCTTAGCGCCCCTTTTGGCAAGCTCGACAGAATAAAACCCGGCATTGCAGCCAATATCAAGCACTTTACAGCCGGTTAAATCTTCAGGTATGGCATCTTTAATATTATTCCATTTAAAAGCAGGGAAATCACCCAGAAAATGGTTGGGTGCGGTACTGCTGCCATCCGGCAGGTGAATGTTATGGAACCAGGGACCCAGCTTTTGTATCTCTTCTTCAATACTCATGTACTACTTAAACTTTTGTCATTTCTTTTTCTTTTACGGCTATGGCTTCCTGCATATAGCTTTCAAGCTCTTTTGCCCTTGCTTTTGCAGTATGTGCCTGCATTACCTTCTGCCTGCCGCGTTCACCTATTTTTTTGCGCTCTTCATCATTTATATTTTCAAAAAAAGCAAGCACATCTATAGCCGATCTTGCTATCAGTATTTCTGTGCCTTCTTCAAAAATGGTGGTTAAGCCTTCCCAATAATCAGAAATAATGGGCACACCGCAGGCAGCAGCTTCAAACAGACGTACACTGGGGGCATATCCTGCTTTAATCATATCTGCACGGGTAACATTTAGCGTATATTTTTGCGTATTGTAAAAATCCCTGTGCTGTGCCGGCGGAAGGTGTTCTATCCGCTCCACATTGTCGGCCCATTCTATATCCTGCGGATACTGCGGGCCTGCAACAACAAACTGCCCGTCAGGATATACCTTTGCTACTTTATTAAGCAGCATTTCTACCGTTGGCTGACGGTCGTCGCTGTAGGTTCCTAAATAACCAAGCTGCCATTTTTGCTGTTTATTTTCCGGATAATAATTTTCGGGGTCAACTGAACAGTAAAGCGCCCTTGCGGCAGGAGAACCATATTGCTGTTCTAACTGCTCAAGTATTGGCCCTCCCGTAAAGGAAAGATAAACATCATATTGGGATATAAGCTGTGGAGTGATATACTCATAATCGCCACGCTCCAGCTTGGCAAGTGTTACGGGTGTATCAATGTCATAAAAAGCTTTTATACCCCTTGCTGTTTTAACAACCCATTCGCCTACGGCTACACCCTGCTGAACGTATGAACCTACAATAACAACATCGGCTTCTGCAACCTCATCATTATAATCATTCCACAACTCATCGTTTGTGGTATAAAGCCCGAGCCTGCAAAAATCAGGATTCGGCATGTCGCGGTGCGGTGCATACCACGGCACATCTTTTTCAAGGAAAAGGATATCATGGCCCAGTTTAGATAATTCTTTTAATAAAGCCCTGTAGGTGGTGGCATGGCCATTACCCCACGAAGAAGTAACAGATAAACCTATAATTACGAATTTCATCTGGTATATGTTTTATGCCTGCACCTGTGGTGCACCGGTTAATGATTTATTGAAAATTGACTGCAACAGTGCGGCACGGTGGTTATAGGTATGTTTAGATAATACTTTTTTATAAGCGGCATCACCTATCTGCCTCGCCTTTTCAGGTGACAGGTTTTTTAGCAGTTGTGCCACATCATCTCCCGTACGGGCTACCAGTATTTCCTCTCCCGGCTCAAAGAAAAAATCTATACCTTCCCAGTAATCGGTAATAATACAGGCGCCTGCACCTGCTGCCTCAAATACGCGTGTGGCGGGGCTAAAGCCATATTTAGCCATGCTGTCGCGGCTAATGTTAAGTACTGCCATTGGGGTACAGTTAAGGGCATTGTGGTCTTTAGTATAAACATGCCCAATATAGTCTACATTGCCGGGCATCTGCTTGTCGCCCCAGCCACTGCCTCCCAGCAAAAACTTGTGTTCGGGCAGCCTGTCGGCAGGTTTAAGGAAAAACTCCTCTACCCTCGCTTCCCTGTCAGGCAGGCGGTTGCCTAAAAAGGCAAGTGTGCCTTCAAAACGTGGTTCTGCCTCAACCGGAAAATGAGTGTCAGTATCCAATGCATTATAAATCGGGATGCATTTTTTTGCCCCGTTCCTTTCATAAGCATCAATAACGGGTTGCCCGCCGCCATAGGTAAGTATATAATCATACTGCGGAATCAGGTGGTTAAATGGGTCGCTTGCATCGTTTTCAATCCTGTCGAGTGTGGCAGGGGCATCAACATCCCAAAAAATGACAAGGTTATCCTCTTTTTTCAGATTTGCCACTTCACGCTCCAGCAGGTCGTCATAAGCGCCTACACCGCTTGCTTTGATTATTACATCTGCCGATGCGGCTTCACTAATCAGCCTCTGCAATTCCGTCTCATTACTCTGATATACAACAACCCTGCAATAATCCGGGTCTTCTATATCCCTGTGCGCCTGGCGTTCATAGATGTCCGGTTCATAAAAAGTAATATTATGCCCCATGGCGCTAAGGGCCTTTACAATGCCCCTGTAGTAGGTTGCAGCGCCATTCCAGTAGGCCGAGACTATACTCGAACCAAAAAATGCTATATTCAGTTTGTTGTTATTCATGCCTGTATGGTTTTATATTGTTTTGGATGTATAAGGCTTTCTTTAAAGCCGAGTTCTTTAAAAATAGTTTCAAGCTCATCAACCCTGTGCGCACAGGTATGCTTTTCCAGTATGGTATTCCTCCCATTTTCAGCCAGTGTTTGTGCTATGCTTTCATCATTGAGCACACGTTGTAATTGTAGTTTCATTTCCTCACCATTGCCGGCAGTTAAGTAATCGGCACCGGGTGTAAAAAGGTTCTCTGCATCCTGCCACGGAGAAGATATAAGCGGAATGCCGCAGGCCATAGCCTCAAATGGGCGTATGGTTGGGATTCCCGGTAGCCATTTTACGTAAGGCCCGCGTGGCACGTGTACCGTTACCCTATATTTTGCAAATACTTCAGGCACTTTATAATTGGGCAGCCACCCGCCGTATGCTATACCGGCATCCTGTAATGCCTGCAACGCCTCGTCCGGATAACGCACGCCATATACTTTTGACTTAAGCCCGAGTTCTTTTACTGGTTTTATGAGGAACTCCATTAACTCTTCTGTACGCTCGTTATCGCCCCAGTTGCCAATCCATATGAGGTCGCCCTCTTTTTCAGAATCCAGCGGTTTAAAAAGGTCTGCATCAGCTGCCTCATGCCATGTCCAGACACTGTCTATCCAGCCTTTATCTTTATAGATGTGTTTTATAACTTCACCAAAAACAAGGGCACCATCGTAGTGCGTAAAGTCATATCTGTTCATACTTTCTACTTCCGAAACAGCCCTGTGGTGGGTGTCATGAAAAAGCAGTTTATAACCATGCTCTTCTTTCTTTCTTCCGATTGCAGCCACAAGTTCCGGCTCATTCCACTCATGCACAATAACAAGGTCGGCACCTGAAAGCATAGTATCATAATCGGGGTTTGCTGAATCATAAAAAAGCGTTTTCAGCATCGGGTAATATTCTTTGTACTCAGCTGCTTTCGCTTCTCCGTGATCCTTTATTAAGTTTTCAAGGCTCCATCCGCCTTCCGGCTCATAAACCTGTACATCGTGCCCACGTTTTAAAAGTTCTTTTACAGTACCTCTTAAAAAATGTGCATTGCCGTGATTCCAGTCCGAAGCCAGCGAATGGTAAAACATTACTATTTTCATTTACTTTCAGGTTTGGGTTATTTGTTTATTTCCACATAATTTGCTGTAAAGCTGCATGTATTGTTTAGCCATAGCTTGTGCAGTAAAATCTTTAGCGCGTATAGATGCTTTGGCTGCGAGCGTTTTCCGTAATTCCTCATCATGAATGAGGCTTTGTATAGCTGTAATACTTTCATCCTCATCAAACGGATTAAAAAATACTGCTGCATCTCCCCATAATTCACGAAGTGTAGGTATATCGCCCAATGCCAGTGCACACCCCTGCAGGGCAGCTTCAAGCACTGCAAGCCCAAAAGGCTCATACTTGGCAGGCATGCAAAAAACAGCCGCCTTAGCCATTTGCTCCTGCATATCGGCTTCCTTTAAAAAGCCTAAAAAGTGCACATTATCATTATCATATACCACACCGGTATCAGGGCAGGTGTTACCACCTGCTATATATACCGGCCAGTCGAGATTATTTGCCACACCCGAAAGCAGGCATATATTTTTAGCTTCGTCCCACACGCGGCCCGCACTAAGCACATAAGGCTCTTTTTGCTGTAGGTGATTAACATTAATATCGCGCCCGTTATATATTATTTCTGTCTCCGGGAGGTTGCCGTATATCTTGCCAGCTTCCTGCAAAATGGCTTCGGTTGGCGCAACAACAAAATCCGAAGCTGCAAGGGCATTTTCTACAACCTGTTTATATTCTTCCCATTCCGCAGGGGCTTCCTCGCCTTTTACGGCCTGCCACCACGTTTGCACACACGAATGAAAAACCGTTACTACAGGGCAATCCCACTGATAAGCGTTTACCTGACCGTAATTATTAAAATGAATAACATCAGGCTTAACCTTTTTATAAACCGACGCCACCCATTGTGATGCCAGGCCTATATCCTGCCACGGGTTTTGCATCCATTCCAGCTTATAATTACTTTCGTAAAGTGTAACATTTTTAAGCTGTGCTACCTGCATCTGCTGGTCATTGCTCAGCAGTGCGCCCATTGTCATTAAGTGCACTTCTGTACCATAGTGTTCAAAAGCCTTACATAAATCAACTGTGTAGGTCCACACACCGCCAACCGTGTCTGCTGTCATCAATATTTTAAAGGTGCCTGCCATAAATACGGTCTATCACTTCTGCAGTTTTTATGTATTCCTGCGCTGTCCGGGCATCATAACCCTGCCCTTTAAGCACTTTTTCTACCCACACCAGCCCGGCACGCCCCATCCAGTTATCTGGTGGCGTAACCAAAACTTCGGTGTTGGTACCTTTATATTTTTCTGCCTTAAATTCATAAAATGACCCATTTATATTTCGGAAAGCCACACCGCCTTCAGTTCCGTAAAAACGGGCTTCTATAACAGCATCCTGTCCTGCCGAAACATGCCAGCTGCATTCAAGGCTTATAGCAGTATCATCTTGTGTAAGCATCGAAACCTGTGCAAAATCTTCTGTTTGCTCCTCGCCTGCCTGTAGCTTTTTGCCCTTGCTGTACAGCCTGCTTTTTACATCGGTTACTTCAGGAAAGCCCAGGCTCCACAGGCAAAGGTCAACGAGATGGATACCCAAATCCATAACACAGCCGCCACCCGAACGTTTAATGTCATAAAACCATTCCTTATCCGGGCCATAGGCATTATGAAAGATAAGGTCTGCAGCAAACACCTTTCCTATTTCTCCATTAGTAATAGTGTTATATACTGCCTGAAAAGCTTTTGTGTATCTGTATGACAAATCAACCGCCAGGTACTTATCCGCATCCTGAGAGGCCTGTACTACGCGGCGCACCTCATCGGCGGTACGCCCAAGTGGCTTCTGGCAAAATACTGCCTTACCTGCCTGTAGCGCCTGTAGCGATTGTTCGGCATGCATTGCGCTTGGCGTAGCAATAACTACTCCATCAAGATAATCGTCGGTATAAACTGCCTGTGCATCGGTAACAATGTTTGCTCCCGGTGCAGCTTTAAGGGCTTCATCAGCATTTTCCTTAAAAGGTTCTGATATAACCGCCGGCTGTACTTTGCCGCCGTCAATCATAACCTCCATGCGGTTACGACCTATCCATCCTACGCCTATAAAACCTAAAGCCAGCGCTTTTTTTGCTTCTTCCTGTTCTATTGCCGTCATACTTTATTTCTTATTGTTTACAATTAATGCTTTTATAAATCCGTCCGGCCTGCCGGTAAGATGTTCAAATGCCTGCTGTGCTTCCTCTAGCGTAAATTGGTGTGTGAATAACGGAAACGGGTTCATCCTCCCTTCCCCTACTGCTTTAACAGCTTCACGAATACCATTTATGTACTGTTGCGGGTCGCGTTCGTGTGCACTTATCATGTCGATGCCCCTCCAGTTAAGCAACTGCAAATTAAGCTGACGCATACCATCCTGGTGAAAGCCTGCTACTATCAGTTTACCCCTTTCGGCGGTAAGCTCAATCGAAAGATTAAGCGGCCACTCTTTACCGGTAACCTCTATCACCCTTTCACAGAAATGCCCGTTGGTTATTTCTTTTATTTTGTCGATAATCCTGTAATGGTCATCCATTTTTACAAGATGGTCAGCTCCGGCCTTGTCAGCGGTTTCAAGCGAAAATTCGCGCTGTGATACTGCAATAACTGTAGCCCCTGCCGATTTTGCCAGCTGTATGAGCAATGCTCCCAAAAAGCCTGCACCAACAATTGCTACCGTCTGCCCCTTCTGTATATCGCTCCTGTTAAAAATGTTGAGCGCGCATCCCAACGGCTCACCCGGAAAAGGCTTATCATCAAGAAAAGCGGGTAGCTTTACCACTTCATCTGCTTTAGCTATATCATATTCTGCATAGGCGTTATATGAAAGGCAGGCAACTCTGTCGCCTTCTTCAAGACCTTCAACACCTTCTCCCACAGCATCTATAACACCCCAGCCTTCATGCCCCGGGTTGCCGGGCGTCTGTGGGTAATTAAACCAATCCCTGCCTTCATAAACCGGAATGTTAGAAGCACAAACACCACATCCTTCAAGCTTTATACGTACTTCGCCTTTAACCGGGGCAGGAATTTGTATGTCTTTTACCGCTACGGTACCGGGTGCTGTAATTACCGCTGCCTTTGCCGTAACAGTTTTTACGGGAGTGGTGTCTGTTTTCGTTATATTGTTTAAAGTAGCCTCCATTATATAGTAACCGCTTTAGATGAAACTTTTGCTTTTGGCAGCTCTATACCTCTCGATTCGCATAGCCAGTCCATGAGCGCTTGTACACCTTCGGTAACTGAATATTTCGCTTTCCAGCCTGTGGCCTTACTGAATTTAGAAGTATCAGATACATAGTACTGCTGATCGCCTGTACGCCACTCGTCAAAAGAAACGTCTATAGCTTTTCCTGTTTTTTCTTTAATTACATCAAGTATTTCAACAAGGCTTACTGTGTTTGAAGGGCCTCCGCCGATATTAAAGGCGTTACCCGATATTTTATCGATGTTCTTCTGCGCCAGTATAAATGCATTAACCAGGTCTTCTACAAACAGTATATCGCGCACCTGCTTCCCGTCTCCATAAATAGAAATAGGCTTATCTTCCAGTGCACTGATAAGGAAATGGGCTACCCACCCCTGGTCTTCAGTACCAAACTGGTGCGGGCCATATATACAGCTCATGCGGAACACTGCTGTTTTAAGCCCGTATGACCTTGAGTAATCAAGTACATACTGGTCGGCAGCACCTTTAGAACAGCCGTACGGACTGTGAAAATCAAGTGGACGCGCCTCACTTATGCCATTCTCCCTGAAATAGCTGTCTTCAGGATAGTAGCGGGTATTGTTGGTTTTTAGGCCGAGATCCATAAGGTCGCCATATACTTTATTGGTAGAGGTAAATACAAGCGGTGGTTGGTGCTCTGACCTGCGGATGGCTTCAAGCAGGTTAAATGTCCCTGCTATATTTACTTCGAAATCATGCACCGGGTTGGTTAATGACGACGTTACCGCCACCTGCGCCGAAAAGTGGAATACCTGCTCAGCATTTTTTACGCATTCTTCCAGTATCCTCTTTTCCCTTACATCGGCAACCTGTACTAAAACCCTGTCGCCATACTCCTGCTGCAGCCATTGCAGGTTTTGCTCTACCCCGGCCCTCGAGATATTATCATAAATCATTACTCTTTTGCCTTCAGCCAGCAGGCGTGCTGCCAGGTTAGTGCCTATAAAGCCTGCACCACCGGTTATTAGAACATATTTTTCTTTACCGCTGATGGTGTATTCTTTTTTGATATAGTCATGCTCGCTTATATTTTCCATACCGTGTTTTGCTAATAGTTTATAAAGTAATTTTTCAGTGCCGTCATGCTTTTTCATCCCGAAGTAATACTCCCTGTCATCAAGATGAAAGCCGCCAACTGTGGGGTATTTTGGGTCAAGGTCTTTAAGCCCGTACCAATACACCCTCTCAGCATTGGTATCCAGCACATTTTTAAATTCTTCCCATTGCTTTACCTCATCGTCCTGCCAGGTGGAGAAGCCTGCTTCCGATATCCATATTTCCTTTTGCAGCCCGTTGTCCTGCAAAACCTTACGCACGGCTGTAAGATTATCTTCCCATCCTGTCCATTGCTGGTCAAAAACATACGGAAAGCCATGTATGCCGATAGCATCAATGCATTGCAGCAGGTTTTTTTCTGCCATCATCTGCAGCCAGTTCGGGTCTATAGGGCTCATGCCGCCCAGCAATGTCTTTTTACCGCGATGCTGTGCCCAGTATGCCGCCATGCCTATCATTTCAGAGAATTTATTCCATGAATAATCAAGTGTAAAATCATACTCTACGTTATTGTTAGGCTCATTCCAAAGTTCAACCCATTCAAAATAATCACCATATCGGGTAATCATCACGTCGAGAAAATCGGCGAAAGCCTTACGTTCTTTTGGCGGTGACGATACACGTGACACCTCGCCAATAGATGGTGGCGTGTAAAGAAAGCAGGGCAATATCTCTACATGCTTTGCCAGTTCCGGAAAAAGCCAGTCATACCATTCGGCGGTACCTTCAGCATACCACTCTGCCCACGAAACGCCGGTGCGAAGATGTGTTATGCCTAATTTCCTGAAATCCTGTATTGCCTGCCTTACCTCTTCATACTGTCCTGGCCTGAACCACTCTACTATACCCACAACAGGCGTTATTTTTTTATCTGATAGTTTACTCATGTTCTTCTGGTTTATACTGTTAGTCCCCTTGAGGCCAGTTCTTCAGTAGCGCGGCTAACGCTGTCTACCGCTATCTGGCCTTCCAGCCATTTTGCAAGCTCTGTAAGGCCTTCTTCAAACGGAACCTGCGGTTCATAGCCTAAGATTGCTTTAGCCTTGCTTAAATCGGAAAAACAATGGCGTATGTCGCCCACACGGTATTTGCCTGTTACCTCTGCGTTAATATCTTTACCCATTACATGCGCCAGCTTATCGGCAATTTCACGAATGGTGTACCGGTTACCGCTACCCACATTAAATACTTCACCATCAGCTTCAGGAGTTTCAAGTGCAAGCCTGCATGCCCTTGCTACATCCTTAACATGCACAAAGTCCCTTTTTTGCAGGCCATCTTCAAATATCAGCGGGGCATTACCATTAAGCAGCCTCGATGCAAATATTGCCAGTACACCTGTGTAAGGATTAGACAATGCCTGGCGTGTGCCATATACATTAAAGAAGCGAAGCGCCGTTACAGGCATGTTATAAGCTTTGCCTGTTATAAGGCACAGGCGTTCCTGGTCATATTTTGAAAGTGCATATACAGATGACAGGTTAGGCTTTTTTGTTTCAGGGGTTGGCTGTGGCTGGTACGGGTTCCCTTTTTCATCCTGCATATCCCATTGCTGCTGCTTAAGCTCCGCAAGGCTGCGCTCACCTTCCTGAACAATGCTGCCATCTACAGTTTTGTAAAGCCCTTCGCCATAAATACTCATGCTTGATGCTACTATCAGCTTCTGCACCGGGTTCTCTATCAGCGCTTCCAGCAATACTGCCGTACCCACATTGTTTACATCCGTATAATCTTCTATCTGGTACATGCTTTGCCCCACGCCTACCATAGCAGCAAAGTGGAAGACAGCATCTACCCCTTCAAGAGCGCGACGAACTGCATTTTTATCCCTTATATCGCCTACAATAAGCTCTACTCCAGGATTTAAATATTCCGGGCGTACAGCATCAGGCCCATGCACCTGCTCCGAAAGGTTATCTAAAGCCCTTACTTCATATCCCTTTTCAATAAGCTCATCGGCAAGATGCGAACCTATAAAGCCCGCTCCCCCTGTTATCAGCACTCTCTTTTTCATAGTATAGTATTAGTTTTATGTTGTTTTTATTAAAAATCCTGCTTTGCCGGGCGAACGGTAATCCTGTTTACTACAGTATTTCGTTGCCTGCTAAGGGCATATATAACATCATCTGCTATTTCATCGGGCTCTATGCTGCCCATACCTATGCTCTCTGCATTACTGCCATCTCCTCTGTTATTAAAAAAAGCCGTATCGGTTATGCCTGCACTTATTACAGTAATCCTGATACCCGGAGGTGTTTCAATCCGAAGGGTTTCGGCTATTACTTCTACCGCCGCCTTTGTAGCGCTGTAAACACCTCCAAATTCATAAGCCCTGCCTGCCGCAACAGAAGAGATAAAAACTATATCTCCCTTTTTATTCTGCTCCATCTGCGGCACAAAAGCCCTGATGCTGCGCAGCACCCCCATAACATTAAGCTGTAAAGTATATTCCCATTTCTCAGGGTCGCCTTCAGTCAGCTTTTCATGCATATCTTTACCTGCATTGAGAACCAGTACATCCGGCAGGCCGGTAGTTTGAACCATCCACGCAAAAAGCGCATCTACATCTGCACCCTTTGTCACATCGCAATGACGATAAATGATGTTATTTGTATTGTTCTTCGGAGGAACAACATCAGCAACAACTACATCAACATCAGCAGCAGCCAGTTTTTCGGCTATAGCTTTTCCTATACCGCCCGCCCCGCCTGTAACGAGAGCCACGGATGCTGCTATTTTTTGATGTGCCATATATCCGGGTTTTTAGGAAATTTCAGCGTAATGCCGAAGGTCTGTTTAATTTCTGTGAGGTATTTCCTTATTTGTATATCAACAAATTTAATTTTGTACGGTAGAAGATGCCTTACACAGTTTCCCTGATACGTTGCATAATTGCACATAAAGCCCAAAGAAGTGTTAAATTGCAGAGCCTTCAGAAATTTTATTTCATGATAAAAACCACTGAATAATGCTGCTTACGCACTACATAACAAAGGTTTGCAAAAACAGGAAGCATCATATATTACCGTTAGTATCTTTCCTCTAAAAAAGTTTTCTCTGTTAAGCCTTGTGTATCTGTGAAAAGGTTGTATATTTGCAATCGAAACATCGCGGGATAGAGCAGTAGGTAGCTCGTCGGGCTCATAACCCGAAGGTCACTGGTTCGAGTCCAGTTCCCGCTACAAAGCAAAAGCCATTCAGAAATGAGTGGCTTTTTTTATTTTTTAAAAATGGATGAAGTTGTAGTATATGTGCTTTATTCTAAAAAGTACAACAAACATTACGTTGGATGCACTTTTAATCTTTTAGAGCGATTTAAATCGCATAATTTTTTAGGCACTAAAGGATACACTGTTAAATAAAAACCTTGGGTAGTTAAGTAATCACATCAATCAAAAGCCATGTTTAAACACTTCATAAACTTTTAAATCTTATAGGAAATTTCTTTTTAAAGATATATTTTCGTAACTTAAAATACTGATGCAATGAATGTTGTATTAAAGAGTATCGCTGAGCGTATAAAGTTCAACGAGATTGAAGGTGAGGCTTTTTTAAATATGCTGCACTATCGCGAACTAAAACGAAAAGAACATCTTTTAACGGAAGGTAAAATATGCGATTTTGTAATATTCATTGTGTCGGGCTGCATACGGTATTATTATATTAAAGATGGTGAAGAGCGCACAGGGCAGTTCTTTTTTGAAAACGGCTGGTTTTCTGATTACCAAAGTTTCATTACAGAAACTCCTTCTCAACTTAATGTACAGGCTCTTGAAGACTGCGAAATGTATATTTTTTACAAACCTGACCTTTTAAAACTCTATGATGACTGGCCCGTATTTGAACGGTTTGGACGCCTTATAGCAGAACAGGTAATCATGGCTATGATGCGTAAATATGAAAACCTTACCAACCTGTCTTATGAGGAGCGATACCTAAAGCTTATAAAGGAGCGCCCAAAGGTTGTAGAACGTATTCCTTTAAAGTATATAGCATCCTACCTTAACATGAAACCTGAAAGCCTCAGCCGCATAAGATCAAGATTATCAGGAAGTAAAAAATCTTAACCTCAATCAATTTTTAAGTTTTTTTTTCACAATAGGTTTGCGTTGTTCAATCAATACAACGTAACAAATGAAAAAATTAATCTTAATTCTGTTCTTCTTTTTATCCTTTAAGATGCTGGGACAAACCGGCACAATAAGAGGTACTGTTACAGATAAACAATCTGAAACAACAATTCCCGGCGCTACAGTGGCAATACTGGGTAATGAAAGTATTAATGCCGTAACCGATGATAACGGTAATTTCGAGTTAAAAGATGTCCCCATAGGCAGGCAAACAGTTATCGCTTCATTTTTGGGATATGAAAATGTTGCATTACCCGAAATTGAAGTTACAACAGGTAAAGATGTTATACTGAACATCATGTTGCAGGAATCTTTTAAAGACCTGAATGAAGTTGTAATAACTTCAGAAAAGAGTAAGGCAAAAGCCATTAATACTATGGCGGCAGTATCGGTAAGGCAGTTTACTACCGAAGAGGTAACACGCTATGCCGGCGGAAGAAGTGATGTGGCAAGGCTGGCCTCTAACTTTGCAGGGGTATCTACTGCGGACGACAGCAGGAACGATATTGTGGTGCGGGGTAACGCACCAACGGGGTTGTTATGGAGGCTTGAAGGAGTACCGATACCCAGCCCTAACCACTTTTCTACGCTTGGTACAACAGGGAGCCCTGTATCTGCGCTAAACCCAAATTTATTGGCGAATTCAGATTTCATAACCTCGGCTTTCCCGGCGGAGTACGGAAACGCTATTGGCGGTGTGTTTGACCTTAACCTTCGGAAAGGCAACACACAGGACTATGAATTCATGGCAGGTATTGCAGCGTTTCCGGGTGCGGAGTTTGTGGCAGAAGGCCCGCTGCTAAGAGAGAACGGAGGCTCGTTTCTTGTTGCGGCACGTTATGGCTTTGTGGGGGTTCTTGGCCTTGCAGGTACAGATGCACAGCCCAATTACAGGGATTTATCTTTCAACATAAATTTTGGGAAAAGTAAAATAGGTACTGTTTCCGTATTCGGAATTTACGGGCAGTCTGATATTGATTTTCTTGGAGATGAAATTGATGAAGACGATCTTTTTGCCGCGAAAGATACAGATGCTTATTTTGAATCAGGTTTTTATACAGTAGGACTTAAGCATACTATTGACATAGGTGAAAACTCTTACCTAAGGACTACTTTAGGTACATCATCATCATCCGAAAACTATGAAGAAGACCGCTATTTTAATAAAGACACTCCTGAAGAAACCAAGATACGATATACAGAATCTGATAATACCGAAAGCAGAATCACGCTTTCAACTGTATTCAATTCAAAAATAAGCAAGAAATTTACTGTACGGTCGGGTATATTATTGGAGCGTTTTACTTTAGATGCCCAACTCTCAGACAGGCAAGAACAGGATGATACTGATGGTGACGGCTATGCTGACCTCGTGCCTCTTTTATCAAACGACGGAAGCTACACGCTTTTACAGCCTTATGCACAGGGACAGTTCAGGATAACAGAGAAGCTGACACTTAATGCGGGGCTGCACGGGCAATACTTTTCTGTAAACGAGCAATTTGTTGCAGAGCCGAGAGTATCCTTTAGCTATGCCATTAACCAGAAAAGTAATTTAAATATCGGTTACGGGCTACATCATCAAAATGTGGCGGCGCCATTACTTTTCCTGGAAGAAAATATAAACGGAACTTTTGTACAGACGAACCGTGACCTCGACTTGGTAAGGAGCAGCCACTATGTAATTGGCTATGACTTTAGGTTTGCTGAAAAATGGAGGGCAAAGGCAGAGGTATATTACCAGGATATAGACAAAGCGGCTGTAGAAAGAACGCCTACAAGCTACTCATCATTAACAGAAGGTGCAGACTTTGTTTTCTCCCGCGATAAAACCTCCCTTGTAAGCAAAGGCACAGGCTATAATACAGGTATAGAGCTTACTGTAGAAAAGTTTTTCAGCAAAGGTTACCATGCCCTGTTTACAACATCATTATTTGAAAGCAAATATGAAGGCAGCGATGGTATAGAACGCAACTCTCCTTTTAATAACCGCTATGTTATAAACCTGCTTGCCGGTAAAGAGTTCTTTGTTGGCAAGGCTAAAAAGAACATATTCTCTATCAATACCAAGTTTACAACTGCGGGCGGGCGTTACTACACGCCGGTAGATTTAGAGGCATCAAGAGCTGCAGGCTATGAAATAAGAGACGAGCTTAATGCTTACAGCCTTCAGTATGACCCTTATTTACGGATTGACCTTAAACTGGGAATAAAGTTTAACAGCAGCACTAAAAAAACATCGCATCAGTTTTACATCGATTTCCAGAATATTACTGACAACCAGAATGTATTTACAAGAGACTACAACAGGCTGACTCAAAACGTTGACCAGATAGACCAGATAGGCTTTGCACCTGATTTCGGTTACAGGTTCCAGTTCTAAAATACAAACAGGGTTACGTTAGGATTCCGGCAATATACTTTACAGTTGAGCCGGTTTCTGTATTTACACAATTGTTATATTTTTTATAATAATGCATGAGCCACCTATTACGGGTGGCTTTTTTAATTGTTCCTTGCTTATCTTTAACCCATAAACTTAAACTATGGCTTTCTACATAGCACTTGCAGTATTTGCAATAATAGGCATCTATATTTATACAAGTACAAGCCGCAGGGCTGTAAACCCTTTTCCTGAAGAATGGAAACCGCTTTTGGCAGAAAATGTTGCTTATTACCGCAACCTTAAACCTGAGAGGCAGGTGATATTTCGTAAAAAAGTCATGCAGTTTTTAAGCGAGGTATATATTGATGGTGTTGGTACTGAGATTACAGATCTCGATAAAATATTAATTGCCGCAAGTGCTGTGATACCTGTTTTCGGGTTTAAAGAGTGGCATTACTATAACCTGAGTGGTGTGTTGCTGTACCCCGATCATTTTAATCATGATCTTGAGTTTGCCGACACGGTTAAAGACAGGAATATCGGCGGGCTTATTGGCACAGGGCGTTTTGAAAAGCAAATGGTGCTGTCGCGAAAGGCATTATACCACGGTTTCCGGAACATAACCGATAAAAGCAATACGGGTATTCATGAATTTGTTCACCTTATAGACAAAATGGATGATATGACCGATGGTGTGCCCGAACATATCATGCAGCAGGAATATGTAGTACCCTGGCTTGATCTTATCCACCGTGAAATGGAGGCGATAAATGATGACGACTCTGACATACGCAAATATGGTGCAACCAACCGCGCCGAATTTTTTGCAGTGGCATCTGAATATTTTTTTGAACGTCCGGGGTTATTAAAAAGAAAGCACCCTGAATTATACAGGATGCTCACCAGTTTTTTTAAGCAAAAACCAAAGCCAATAAAATAGGCTCCTTTTGCTATTCCCACACAATTTCCTGAGAAGTATCGCTGTAAATTTCTCCGTTAGATTTTTCAACTTCAATTGTAAGCTTTTGGGGCATATTATCAGCAGGTCTTTCATTAATATACATATACAGGTAATTTATTTCAGAAGGTTGAAGGTCTGTTAACCTTCCCTCTGCAATACCTTCAACAGTGCCGGCTCTAACATAAATCAGGTCATTAAGCTCAGTTCCTGCCGGATGTGTTTCATCAAAGTCAGTATCACTGGTAACCGAAATACGTACCAACGGATATTTAGGACCACCAGATCCTTTATCACAATCAACAGCAGCATAAGCAGCATCGTAATTTAAATTCACTTTTGCTGCCATATAATTCCTGTTAACCTGACGATAACCAAATGAAAGACTGTCATTTTCTGCTACAATTGGGTTATCTACCTTTGTTTTAATACCATCATAATCATAATATGTCAAGTTCCCGCAACAACTTATAAATCCGGCAAGGTTAAGCACAAAAAATGCAATTAAAATTTTCTTTTTCATTTTTTTAAGTTTTGGCATCATAGCAAAATGCCGTTTATTTTTCATAGCATTGATAAACTAATATCGCATCAATATTATAAAAAATAACGCAACTATAAACAAAAAAGGTATGCTCATAATAAAGGTGTAACTTTGCATTTTTAATTCAGGTAAGATTATGGAACATAAAGCAGGCTTCGTAAACATTATTGGCAACCCCAACGTTGGCAAAAGTACCCTTATGAACGCACTTGTAGGCGAACGCCTCAGTATTATTACAAGTAAGGCGCAAACAACCCGCCACCGTATATTAGGCATTGTTAACGGAGAAGATTTTCAGGTGGTTTTAAGCGACACACCGGGTATAATTAAGCCTGCCTACGAGCTGCAAACCAGCATGATGGACTTTGTGAAAAGTGCTTTTGAAGATGCCGATATCCTTATCTACATGGTTGAGGTGGGCGAAAAAGAACTTAAGGATGAAGCTTTTTTCAATAAGATAATCCATGCCAAAATACCGGTACTGCTTTTACTCAATAAAATTGATAAATCTACCCAGGAACAACTTGAAGAGCAGGTAGCACTTTGGAGGGGAAAGGTGCCAAACGCTGAAATTTACCCCATATCGGCTCTGGAAAACTTTTCTGTTCAGGAGGTTTTTAACCGCATACTGGAACTCCTGCCCCAATCGCCGCCATTTTACCCTAAAGATGCCCTAACCGATAAGCCCGAGCGCTTTTTCGTAAACGAAACCATTCGCGAAAAAATATTGCTTAACTACGATAAAGAGATACCCTATGCAGTAGAGATAGAGACGGAAGAATTTCTTGAAGATGATGATATCATCCGCATAAAAGCGGTTATCATGGTAGAGCGCGACACGCAAAAGGGAATTATAATAGGCCACAAAGGTGCTGCAATCAAAAAAGTCGGCATACAGGCACGCGAAGACCTTGAAAAGTTCTTCGGCAAACAGATACACATAGAAATGTTCGTGAAAGTAAATAAGAACTGGCGCAGCAACCCTTACCAGTTAAGGAGGTTTGGGTATAACAACAAATAACAGGCAAAAGCAAGGAGGCAAGAGGCAATAGCTTCTAAAAACTATTAACTAATGCCTAATGCCTTATAACTTATTATGATTACTTTTGCAAAAAATTAAAATAAGCTGATGAATAATATCGTAGCCATAGTAGGACGCCCGAATGTAGGTAAATCTACTTTTTTTAACCGCCTGATACAGCGCAGGGAAGCTATTGTTGATGCTGTGAGTGGTGTTACGCGTGACAGGAACTACGGAAAAAGCGAATGGAACGGAAAACAATTTTCTGTTATAGATACAGGAGGATACATAAAAGGATCTGATGATATTTTTGAAGGCGAAATACGCAGGCAGGTAGAGCTTGCCATTGATGAGGCCGATGTTATTGTTTTTGTTGTAGATGTTGAAGAGGGTATTACCCCAATGGATGAAGAAGTGGCAAAATTGCTCCGCAAGGTTACCAAGCCGGTTATGCTGGCAGTAAACAAGGTAGATAACGCCATGCGCGAAAAAGATGCCATAGAGTTTTATAACCTTGGGCTTGGCGATTACTATACTTTTGCAGGTATGAGCGGCTCCGGCACAGGCGAACTGCTGGATGCACTTGTAAAGCTGCTGCCGCATGAAACAGGAGAAGATGAAGGTGATGAGCTGCCCCGTTTTGCAGTAGTAGGCCGCCCTAATGCGGGTAAATCATCATTTATTAATGCACTGATTGGCGAAGACCGTTTTGTGGTAACCGATATTGCCGGTACCACCCGCGACGCTATAGATACTACCTACAACCGTTTTGGTTTCGAGTTTAAGCTGGTAGATACCGCCGGTATCCGACGTAAGGCTAAGGTTAAGGAAGACCTTGAATTCTACTCGGTAATGCGTTCGGTAAGGGCGATAGAGCACAGCGATATATGCATACTGGTTATAGATGCCACACGTGGATTTGAGGGCCAGGATCAAAGCATTTTTTGGCTGGCAGAGAAAAACCGTAAAGGTGTTGTTATACTGGTAAACAAATGGGACCTGGTAGATAAAGAAACCAATACCGTGCGCGATTACGAACGCGCCATACGCGAACAGCTGCAACCGTTTAATGATGTGCCTATCCTTTTTGTGTCGGCGCTTACCAAGCAGCGTTTACTAAAAGCGCTTGAGACGGCTGTTGAGGTTTATGAGAACAGGAAACAGCGCATAGCTACTTCCAAACTTAACGAAATAATGCTGCCTATTATAGAGCATAACCCGCCACCGGCACTAAAGGGCAAGTATGTAAAAATTAAGTTTTGCATGCAGTTGCCTACCCCTACCCCGCAGTTTGTGTTTTTTTGCAACCTGCCACAGTATGTAAAAGAACCTTACAAGCGTTATCTTGAAAACAAGATGAGGGAAATTTTTAATCTTACAGGTGTGCCTGTAGATATTTACTTCAGGCAGAAATAATTAAAAAAACCGAAGCAGCTGCTTCGGTTTTTTTAATCTTCAAGGGTTTCAACTGGTTTATCTTCATACGAGTCATCAAAAGTCTTATCTGTCTTGTAATCATCGGTGAGTACTTTGTAAGCCATACAAATTGTGAACGCCTGACCTGCAATACACATTGCAAAAAGAGCTGTAAAAGACAGGCCGTAATGTGCCAGTACAATATATATAACCAAAAATGCAGTTGTAAAAACAACTAATTTGTGTATGTAGCTTTTCATAACTCAAAATTTTAACACTTTAAAATTACAAACCATTAAAACTTTAATTCGTTAAAAATCATACAATTAACAAATACTAAAGCTTTTTAACACGAATTGCAAGAGCAAAACCCTTGCAGAAGGAATACTAAAACAGTTAATTAGCGGTTTATTAGGGTTAACCTTACTATAACCAACCAACTTAACATGTTCAGACTATTAATTACTGCATTAGTATTGCTGTGCACAACAGCCACGTTTAGCCAAAACATAACATTAAAAGGAAAAGTTACCGATCCCGATGACTTTCCGCTCGAATCGGCAACAGTTTACCTGACATCGGTAAAAGACACAACGCTTGTAGATTATACTATAACCGACAAAAATGGTAACTGGGAAATTAAAACACGCGTAAAGGAAGAACCTATCGACCTTAAAATTTCCTACATGGGTTTTGCCGATTATCGGCAGCGGCTTGAAAGCATTACTGCAGACAACGATTTTGGTACCCTTAAAATGGCTGATAAAGCCACAGAGCTTAATGAAGTAGTAGTTGAGGGAGAAATACCCCCTATACGTGTAAAAAGCGATACACTGGAGTTTAATGCAGCTTCTTTTAAAGTACGCCCAGATGCCAATGTAGAAGCCCTGCTAAAGCAACTGCCGGGCGTAGAGGTAAGTTCTGACGGAAAAATAACCGTTAACGGTAAAGAAGTAAACCAAGTTTTGGTTAACGGTAAACCTTTTTTTGATGAAAACGGAAAAATTGCCCTGCAAAACCTGCCCGCCGAAATCATAGATAAAATACAGGTTAGCGACACTAAAACCAAGCAGGAAGAGCTTTCGGGGGAAAACGCAAGCGGCGATAATGCCAGTATAAACCTTACCATACAGGAAGATAAGAACAAAGGGCTCTTTGGCAGGCTTATGGGCGGCTACGGTACCGATCAGCGGTATGAAAGCAGCGGTATGATAAATTATTTTAAAGACAAGCGCAAAATAAGTGTACTCGCTTCCAGCAACAATATCAATTCCACAGGCTTTTCTATGGATGAGATATTCGACAGTATGGGCGGAGGGCGCAATTACTCCATCTATACAACATCTGACGGGGCTTTTAATATTAACGGCATGCAGTTTGGCGGCGGCAGTGGTATAACCCGGTCTAACTTGATTGGTATCAACTACTCTGATGAATGGGTAAAAGATTCTGAAAACAGTGCCAGCTATTTTTATACACAAGCCGATACCGAAAATGAGAACCGCACACGCCAGACTACTTTCCTTACCGAGAATGAAACAGGCGGCGGCGCAACAACAACAGGAGAAAGCATTACTACAGAGTCGGCATCTAAATCAGATACAGACAAATATGCCCATAACTTTAATACGCAATTTGAGTTTAAGATAGACTCTACCGCTACAATATTTTTTGATCCTCAATTCAGCAGGGCAAAAAGCAAATACCGTAATACCGACAGCCAGACTACCGTTAACCAAGATAATGAGCTTTTAAACCAAAGCTCGGGTACCACATATAACGAAAGTGATAATGATGCTTATGAAGGCTCAATATGGTTCAATAAAACCTTCAGCAGCAAAAAAGGGCGCTATGTGAGCGGTTATATAAATACCAGTAACCGTAAAGATGACAGTTCTAACTTCCTGCAATCGCTCACTACCTTTTACAATGGTGAAGATACTGACGGAGACGGGCTCCCCGATATTACCGAAGATAACCGTAACCAGCTAAGACGTAATATTCAGACAGAAGACAATTATTACTTCCAGCTTGAATATACAGAACCGGTTACAGACTCCATTAAAATATCCGTTTCGGGAGATTACAGGATAAGAGGCTCTGTAGAAAACCGTGATGGCTTTGATTTTGATGAGGCAACAGGAGGATATACTGATTTTAACAGCCTGCTTACCAACTACCTGCGCTCTGACCTGAACGACTTTTCGCCAAAAGTAGGGATGCAGCTTAATAAAAGTAAGCTGAACATTAGCTTTGATGCCGGTGTGCGCATTGCCGATTTCAATAACTTTGGCTCTTATATGGGTACGGATTATGAAGTGAATAAAGATTACCTGTTACCAGCAGCTAATTTTAACTTCCGGTACAGGTTCACTAAATCACAGTCTACCTATTTTTATTACAACTACAGCGTAGATTTCCCGAGCGCAAGCCAGATAATGCCTATTGAAGACCTTAGTAACCCGCTTATCACGCAAACAGGTAATCCTGATATAGATTTGAATAAAAGGCATTATTTTTATGCCAACTTCAGGGATTATGATTATTCTACCCGCTCAGGTTATAACATTTACGGAGGCGGTAATTTTTATGACAGCAGGGTGGTGAGCAACACCTTTATTGATGAGAGCGCCAAAAGGGTTACAACCTACACGAATGTTGCCGGTACATTTAATACCTGGTTTGGGGGGTACTATAATAAATCTATAAAGAGAGAAGCACATACCTTCAGGTACAGTGCGGGCATAAACGGTAATATCAACCGTTGGAAAGGGTTTACAAACGGTGGGCTTTATGCTGCCAATCAATATAGCTTTAACCCGCAGGGCAGCTTTACGTATGAGTATGGCGAATTGCTTGTAATTAACCCGTCTTATGAGTTTTCGTATGATGAAACACATTATACCAACTATGCTACAGATGTGGCCTATAATGCCACGCACAGGCTTATGCTGCAAACAACATCATACTGGCCCAAGCATTTTGTATTCGGTAACGATTTTAGCTATAACTACAACTCTAACCTGGGTTCAGGCTTCCGCAGGGATTTCTATCTCTGGAATATGAGCCTCGGTTATAACTTCATGAACGATAACCTGCTGTTCAAGGTTAAGGTATATGACCTTTTAAACCAAAACACAGGAACATCTAGAACTGTAACGGCAACCTCAATTTACGACCAGCAAAATGTCGTATTGCAACGTTATGCCATGTTTTCGCTTACCTTTAAGTTTGATAAATTCGGCAC
>CEQG01034799.1_pt1 | contig 71959 bp, 69 predicted proteins | sample 350301 | NCBI WGS metagenome assembly CEQG01 (sample SAMEA2621242, study PRJEB7988) | marine metagenome | isolation source: saline water (ENVO:00002010), including | reverse complement strand
CCTCGGTATCTTTAATCGGTTTTCCTACCGTCCCTATTCTGAAACCATTATTGCGCATATCGTTTACGGCAATAACCGGTGAAGTTTCCGTTAAGCCATAGCCTTCCATAACTGGAACTCCTGCAGCATTAAAAACCCTTGCCAAACGGGGTTGTATGGGTGCACTTCCTGAAGCAATCGCTTTTAAATTTCCGCCTAGGGCTTCTTGCCACTTACTGAAAATTAGTTTTCGGGCCAGCTTCAGCTTTAACTCATACCACCAACCATTTTGTCCGTAAGGCTCATAATCCAACCCAACTTCCACGGCCCAGAAAAACAACTTCTTTTTGATTCCGGAAAGTTCCCCTCCACGCGCGTAAATTTTATCGTACACTTTCTCCAATAACCGTGGTACCGCGGTCATTACCTCCGGTTTTACTTCTTTCAGGTTTTCACTAATGGTTTCCAAGGATTCGGCAAAGTGAATTTCGGTACCGCAGTATTGGTACATATACAGAAGCATGCGCTCATAAATGTGACATACCGGGAGAAAGCTTAAGGCCGTAGAATGCCCTAAATCAATTGGGAGCCTTTCGGCACTGTAAATAGCATTGCTTACAATATTTTTATGACTTAACATCACCCCTTTAGGCCGTCCTGTGGTTCCAGAGGTATATATTAAAGTTGCCAAATCGTTTTCTTCAACAGTGTCTTTTAGTGCTTCTACTTCTGGTTGATTGCTGTCGTCCTCCCCAAGCTTGAGAACTTCTTCCCAGTTGGCTTGCCCTTCAATTTCATCAAAAGAATAGACTTTTTTTAAGGAAGGTACTTTGTCTTTTATTTTGTTGACCTTGTCCAATACTTCTTTACAGGAAACAAAACAAACCACACTTTCGCTATGATTAAGCACATATTCGTATTCCTCTTCAGAAATGGTAGGGTAAATAGGCACATCTTGCGCTGCCAACTGTAAAATCCCAATATCACAAATGTTCCATTCGGTACGATTGGTCATGGAAATGATGGCAACTTTATCATTTTTATTGACCCCCAGCCTTAGTAGCCCACGGCTTAAGGCATTGGCCTTATTGATGTATTCTTGCGTGGAGGTAGCTTCCCACTTTCCTTTGTATTTGGTAACGAGACACTTATCTGTTGGATATTTTTCCAACTGATAATAAGGTACGTCGAAGAGTCTTTTAACTTTGGTCATTTTGAAGAAATCGATACCGCAAAATAGGAAAAATTATTCAGTTTTTCTGAAGTTGCACCAATGCATCACACTTAATAAAATTAGTTCTTTTGCTCCAACCACTTCCGAGCATTTATAAATGCCTCCAGCCATGGAGACACTTCGTCTTTTCTTCCTGCAGGATAGTGGGCCCAATTCCATTGAAAGATAGAACGCTCAATATGAGGCATGGTGACCAAATGGCGACCGGTCGGGTCACACAACATGGCCGTATTGTAGTCACTTCCGTTAGGATTGGCAGGATAACCTTCATACCCATACTTGGCTACAATATCGTATTGATCTTCTGGCATGGGTAAATGGAACTTTCCTTCCCCATGACTAATCCAAACCCCTAAAGTAGTGCCTTCCAAAGAGGAAAGCATTACACTATTGTTTTTCTGAATTTGGACACTCGTAAAATTGCTCTCGTGTTTGTGCGAATCGTTACGGTGCATTTTAGAAAGTTGCTTATGCTCTGGATTGATTAAATCCAATTCCAAGAATAACTGGCAGCCATTACAGATTCCCACCGAAAGTGTGTCTTCACGTTCAAAGAATTTCTTTAAGGCCGAGTTGGCTTTTTCGTTGTAAAGGAAGGCTCCGGCCCAACCTTTGGCAGAACCTAGAACGTCACTGTTGGAGAATCCTCCCACAGCACCAATAAATTGTATGTCTTCCAAAGCTTCGCGACCCGAGATCAAGTCGGTCATGTGTACATCCTTTACATCAAACCCCGCCAAATACATGGCATGTGCCATTTCACGTTCACTATTACTTCCTTTTTCACGAATAATCGCAGCTTTAATTTTTCTTTCTGAAGAAGTCCATTGTGCCGAAGCGGGCAGTTTCCCCTTAAATTGAGAAGGGAATTGAAACTGAAGCGGTTGTTTTTTATAATTATGGTAACGGTCTTTCGCAAGATTGTTCGCCGTTTGCTTTTGGTCGAGTAGGAAAGAGGTTTTGTACCAGGTATCCCTGGTTTCAGGGATGGAAAAGCTAAATTGATCGTTTCCATTGGTTATTTGAAGTGTGGTTCCTTCCATAACCATTCCGATTTTGTGGAATGCAATATTTTTTTCTGAAAGGAATTGCGAAACAGTTTCATCTTCCCACGCCTGAAATACGATTCCGCAGTTTTCAGAAAATAATAACTTAATGCTGTCACTTTCCGAAAGAGCAGTCAAATCAAATTCGGCCGAAAGTTGATTGTCGGCAAAACACAATTCCAATAAGGTGGTAATCAATCCACCTGAAGCCACATCGTGACCCGCAGCGATTTTTTCTTCCGCAATTAACTCCTGAAGCGCATTAAACACGCTCTTAACATAAGCAGCGTCCTTTACCGTGGGAACTTCCGAACCAATGCTATTCATAACTTGTGCAAAGGAAGAGCCCCCAATTTTAAATTTGTCTTGTGATATATTGATGTAGTAGATACTTCCGCCCTTTTTCTGCAACACGGGTTCCACCACTTTTTTGATGTCATTGCAATGCCCTGCAGCCGAAATAATTACAGTCCCAGGCGCTATCACTTCCTCATTTTTATATTTCTGTTTCATGGAAAGGGAATCCTTTCCGGTAGGAATATTGATGCCTAAATCCACAGCAAAATCACTAATTCCTTTTACGGCTTTGTACAAACGGGCATCTTCCCCTTCATTGTTACAAGGCCACATCCAGTTGGCAGAGAGCGATACACTTTGCAATCCTTTTTCCAAGGGCGCCCAAACCATATTGGTTAAGGCTTCCGTTACCGAATTGCGGGAACCTGCTTCGGGATCTACCAAGGCACTCACAGGAGAATGCCCTATGGAAGTCGCTATTCCTTCCTTTCCATGGTAATCCAGTGCCATCACGCCACAGTTATTCAAAGGAAGCTGTAAAGGGCCCGCACATTGTTGTTTGGCAACCAAACCTCCTACGCAACGGTCTACCTTATTGGTCAACCAGTCTTTACACGCAACAGCTTCCAGTTGAAGTACTTGCGTAACATATTCATTGATTTTTTCAACAGTATAATTGGCAGACTTGTAATGGCGTTCAACCGTGACATCATTCATCACGGTTTTTGGAGAACTCCCAAACATGTCGGCCAACTCAAAATCCATGGGTTTTGCTCCAGTAGAGGCGCTTTCAAAAGTAAATCGATGATCGCCGGTAACATCTCCCACTTGGTACATGGGGGAACGTTCCCTTTCGGCGATTCGCTTCAGTTTTTCGATATGGGCTTCCGAAATGACCAGTCCCATACGTTCTTGGGATTCATTTCCAATAATTTCTTTGGCAGAAAGGGTAGGGTCTCCTACGGGCAGTTTATCCAAATCGATTTTCCCTCCTGTTTCCTCGACCAATTCACTCAAACAATTTAAATGGCCCCCTGCTCCATGATCGTGAATGGAAACAATTGGGTTTTCGTCGCTTTCCACCAATGCCCGAATGGCATTTGCGGCCCGTTTTTGCATTTCAGGGTTGGAACGTTGCACAGCATTGAGTTCAATACCACTGGCAAATTCCCCAGTATCGGCACTGGAAACCGCAGCACCTCCCATTCCGATTCGGTAATTTTCCCCCCCAAGAATGACCACTTTATCGCCTTTATTGGGCGTATCTTTTAAGGCTTGCGATTCTTTTCCGTAGCCGATGCCTCCAGCTAACATGATCACTTTGTCGAAACCTAGTTTACGGGCTTCCTCTTCATGTTCGAAGGTGAGCACAGAACCTGCAATAAGGGGTTGCCCAAATTTATTTCCAAAGTCGGAGGCCCCATTACTTGCTTTAATTAAAATATCGATAGGGGTTTGATACAACCACTCCCGTTCTTTCATGGCTTTTTCCCAAGGACGATTTTCTTCCAGTCGCGAATAGGAAGTCATATAGACAGCAGTCCCTGCAAGGGGCAAAGAGCCTTTTCCACCCGCCAAACGATCACGGATTTCCCCGCCGCTTCCCGTTGCAGCACCATTAAAAGGTTCTACTGTGGTGGGAAAGTTGTGAGTTTCCGCTTTTAGGGAAATCACACTATTAAATTCCTGTTTCTGGTAAAAATCAGGGACATCGGCACTTTTTGGTGAAAATTGAATAGCTTTCGGTCCTTTTACAAAAGCGACATTATCTTTATAAGCAGATACTATATCGTTCGGGTTTTCTGCGGAAGTCTTTTTGATTAATTTGAATAGGGAGGAGGGCATTTCCTCACCATCGATGACAAACGTTCCGTTAAAAATTTTATGCCTGCAATGTTCACTATTTACTTGGCTAAAACCAAAAACTTCACTGTCGGTAAGTTTTCTATCCAGTTTTTTGGACAAATCTTCTAGGTATTGTACTTCATCTTCACTTAACGATAGGCCTTCTGCTTGATTATAAGCAGCTATATCATCAATTTCCTTGATAGATTCGGGTTGAATATCAATCGTGTAAATATCTTGATCCAGCTGCTCATATTTTTGGGATAGCATGGGGTCAAAATCTGTAAACGATTTTGCAACTTGCTGAAATTCTTCAATTCGAAGAATTCCTTCAATACCCATGTTCTGTGTAATTTCTACCGCATTGGTACTCCAGGGGGTAATCATCGCGGCTCTGGGACCCACAAAAAAATCCGCTATTGCGGACTCCTTTACAAGGGGTTGGTTGCCAAACAACCAAGATAGTTTTGTAGTATTTTCTTCAGAAATAGAACCAAGGGTTTGGACGGCAAAAACCTTGTTGTTTACGTCTCCAAAAAAGTGAATCATGGATATCAAATTTAAAGCACAAAGGTAATGTTTTTCGGGAAAAGAAACAGCTGAAATGTTAAAGTTAAAAGCAATTCTGGAGTAGGGTAGTAATTACTCCAATTTTTAAGAAAATTACCCGTATATTGCAAAAAAATTGTTAAAACCACTTTAAATATTCTAAAAAATGAAAAAAACGCTACTAGCCTTGACTTTTTGCGCATTGTTTTCCGCAGTAAGTTTTGGACAAGAAAAATTTCCGCCTGTTGTTTTAGGAGAAGGAGTTTTTTTGGGAGAAACCATGCCATTGCGTGATGCCCCATTAATTGAAGAAGGTAATTTTGACCTTGAAGATGCTCGAATTATTGAACAGGACTACCGTGTTACCGGAAGAAATGTGGTAAATGAACCCTCTAATTTTGTGGATAACGCCATACAAACAGAGCCTCCTTTTAGAGAAGCTTTGACTTTATTGCAAAACTTTGAAGGTGCCGATTTACCTGAAGGACAGGCAATTCCTCCAGATCCTTCAGGGGCAGTAGGACCTAACCACTATGTGCATGCAGTGAATGTAGTAGTGAAAATATTCGATAAAACAGGAAATCTACTGGCGGGGCCTACGTCCTTAGGAAACTTCCTGAACTCAGGAAATAATAGTGGAGATCCTATTGTTATGTACGACCAGTTGGAAGACCGCTTTTTTGTGAGTCAGTTTAGAACTTCCGATGATGCTTTAATTATTGGGGTGTCAACGACTCCAGACCCTACAGGGACCTATAATCTGTACTCTTTCCCTTTGGATGCATTTCCAGATTACCCTCACTATTCGGTATGGCCTAATGCGTATTTCCTAACAGCAAACAAGTTTTTTGGAAATACTACGTATGCCTTGGAGAAAGATGTAATGATTGCTGGAGGTGCCAATCCACAAATTCTTGGTTTTAACCTACCTGGGGTAGTGAGAAATCCTAGTACGGTATTCAGTCCAGAACCCGCAAACTTGTTGGGAACTGCTTTTCCTGTAGATGTTCCAGGATATATTGTATACCTTCAAGATAGTTCTTGGTCTTCAGCTATTGACGAGGATCATTTGAAGATATGGGAACTTGATATCGACTGGTCTGGTACCAGTACGATTTCATCTCCTTCTGAAATCGTAACCGAACCCTTTGATGTATTTATTAGACCTTTTGGACAAGGGGATATTGAACAGCCTATTACCAGTCAAAGAATTGATGCCCAAATGGGAATCATTTCTTACATGGCAAACTATCGAACCTTCCCTACCTATAATTCATTTTTAATTAACTTTAATGTGGATATTGGCGGAAGTACCAGTGCTATTCGTTGGATTGAGTTACGAAATACTGGCACGGGCCCTTTCAGCATTCACCAAGAAGGAACGTGGACGCTGGACGATGGTCTAAGCAGATTTATGGGAAGTATGGCGATGGATGAAGATGGAAACATAGGTTTGGCTTATAATATCGGAAACGAGGATACTTTTGCCTCTTTACGTTTTACCGGAAGATTGGAGAGTGATCCTCTAGGGATGATGACCTATCCAGAATCTACCATTTTTGACGGGGTTAGTTACCAAGCTAACACCAATCGATTTGGGGATTATGCACAGTTAACCCTAGATCCTAATGGAAGAACTTTTTGGCATACAGGACAGTATTTTCAAGCGATAAATAATTGGGCTACAAGAATTGCTGCTTTCCAAATCGTATCAGATTTTGCTGCAGACTTAGGTGCTTATAGCTTTGTAACTCCAGATTTAACCCCTCCTTACTCAAATGCTGAAACGGTAGAGGTTCAGATCTACAACTACGGAAATACCGCTCAATCCAATTTTGATCTTGAATTAAGAGTGAATGGTAATTTAGTGGCTACGGAAACTTTTACAGGAACTTTGGATGCCAATACGAGTGCTTCTTACCAGTTTTCGCAAACGGTAGATATGTCTGCACCCAACGAAACCTATGAATTGGAAGTAAGAACCATTTTGCCTGGCGATGAGGCTCCTGCCAATGACGCCGTGGTAAAAGAGTTTACCAATGAAATCCTATCGGTAAATGAAACTACTTTTGAAAATGCTAGATTGTTGGCGTACCCTAAAGAAGGAAAAACCTATGAAATATATCTTTCTACGTATGTAGATTTTGGCGATGTGGATTATAGAGTGCTAAATATCGTAGGGCAGGAAATAGCTTCAGGTTCTATGGATAAAGTGGGGAATGGATATAAAACCAAAACTACTTTACATACCGCTTCTGCTGGGGTATATGTAATCGAGTTGAGCAATGGAAAAGAAACCTTGAGCAAGAAACTTTTGGTAAGATAAGATTGAAAATCTATTAAATAAGAAAAGCGGGCATTGCCCGCTTTTTTTTGATACATAATCAATTACTGAATGATTACTTTTTTATAAGAAGATTCCTCTTCCGAATTAATAGAAAAAAGATACAAACCTGGTGCTAATTTAGAGATATCCATGGCTTGATTTGGTTCTACATTTAGATATGTGGTAATTAATTGTCCTGAAACACTGTAAACTTTTACTTTTTTAATGTTTTTCGTAGCAGAAAAAAGATACATAACCTCCGAGGCCGGATTGGGGTACAGTGTGGTAGTGTTTACATTCCCTTCAGAAACAGAAAGTAAATTCCAGCGATCTTCTGCAACAGGCCCGCCCCAAATAAGGGTGGCTAAGTAGGGATTGTCAATAAAGGGATTTCTATTTCCGTAAACATTTTCCAAATGTGGGTTTCTTTGGTCTTCAAAATCACTAACGGGATCCTCTACGTTCCATTGTAAAAACAATTGGAGCATTTCGGTAGATCCTTCTAGCGGTCCTACTCCCATTAACGAAGGTAGGCAGCGGTCGCCGTAACGGGTATACATATACATCATCATACGTGCAACATCTCCTTTCCATTCGTCCCCTGGGTACCAATTTCCTGTTCCCAAAACCCCTGCATCTCCAGTTCCCGCCGCGAAGAGTCGGTTACCCTTGTCATTATTCATTTGTTGGTCACTAGGCCTTATATTGTGAGGATCTGCAGCAATTCCTGTAGTAGCATTACTGGCACTACCCATAGATGGGTTGGCATTGCTCCTAGCAAATACATGTTCTCGGTTCCATTCGCAACCACTACCTCCAAAGGCATTTTTGTTTCGGCTGCGATCGGTGGTACAATTTCCATCGGCATCATTAAACCCGTATACCAGTAAAATATTACTATTGTTTTGGGTATCTTCATCGGTTACTTCCGCAGAGAAGCGGGCATCTTCATAAGTGAAGGTAGCACTGGCTTGATCTATTTTATTTTGGAGTTCAAAGTATAAATCTTGCCCTGTAAGGGTTAAGTCGACATCGTTGTAATACGCCTGTTGGGCGATTAGCGGATAAATCGAGCTAGTGATAAAAAAGGTGAATACAAATAGTTTTTTCATAGGTGGAATTTATTTTTTCTTCAAAAGTGCCATATAAAACCCATCATAACCAGTTTCACTAGGGAAGAGGGTTTTTTCAGTTTGCAAGGTAAAACCTTTGCCTGCTTCTGTGGTTAAGAAATGTTTAATTTGGTTTTGATTTTCTGAAGGAAGAATAGAACAAGTAGCATATACCAAATCCCCTCCATCTTTAACCATTTTGGAATAGGATTGTAAAATCTCTTGCTGCGTGCGTTTGATTTCTTCTAAAAATTCTGGTTGAAGCTTCCATTTGGTATCTGGATTTCTCTTCAGCACTCCCAATCCTGTGCATGGTGCATCGATCAATACTTTGTCGGCCTGCCCATACAGTTTTTTGATTACTTTGGTAGAATCGATTAACCGCGTTTCTAAATTGTGAATGCCATTTCTACGAGCTCTTCGTTTTAACTCCAATAGCTTATTTTCGTAGATGTCTAAGGCAATCACTTGCCCTTTGTTCTCCATTAAAGAAGCCATGTGGAGGCTTTTCCCTCCCGCTCCTGCACAGGCATCAATTACACGCATCCCTGGTTGTGGGTCTAAAAATCTAGCGACCATTTGTGAAGAAGCATCTTGTACTTCAAACCATCCTTCTTTAAATTCTTTAGTGGTAAACACATTGGCTCGTTCTTTAAGTACTAATGTGTTCGGTAATTTAGGATGTAATTCGGTTTCAATTTCTTGTTCGCTTAGGGCTTTTTTAAGAGCTTCGGTGGTTGTATGCAGGGTGTTCACCCGAAGGACCACATCGGCTAACGAATTAAGCTCCTTCAGTTCTTTTTCCCAACGTTCCTTGCCTAACTCGGCAACCCCCAATTCATCCAGCCAATCGGGAATAGACTCCCTAATTCTTCGGTTTTTTGAAAGTTCGTCAAAACGTCCTTTAATTTTTCGGGTCGGAGCTCCTTCAAATTGGTTCCAATCGGGTAACTTAATCCCTCTTAAGGTCGCCCAGACAACAAATAACCGAAACAGGTTTTCCCGGTTAAAAGGTTCTTTTACTTCTGCAATTTCTGCATACAAACGCTTCCAGCGTACAATGTCATAAGTGGTTTCAGCAATAAAACTTCGATCTCGGGAGCCCCATCTTTTATCTCGCTTTAAGGTGTTTTTTAAAACCTTGTCTGCCTGTTTCTTATTATTGAATATATCATGTAAAGAATCAATGGTGGCAAATACCAAATTACGGTGCAGTCTCATAGTCAATTTATTGGTTGCAAAGGTAGCATTCTTTGTGGGTTTCATTACTTTTGTGAAAAATATTTTCCATGAGATTTTTTATATCAATTCTTTTCATTGGTCTTCTTTTTTCTTGTTCCGAAGAGTTCCCTGCCATTAAAAGTGTGGCGATTGAAAATGTATTTGTAGACAGTTTGAGTATCCGGGCCATTGCACCTTTAAACGAAGAGCAAGTTTGGTTCGCGGCAAATAAAGGAATGGTGGGGTTTATTGATGGGGATCAACCGAAACTGGCTACCATTAAGTATGAAGACTCTTCATTGCATTTTAGATCTTTGGCAATGAACAAGGAGGCTGTTTTTGTTCTAAGTGTTGCCAACCCTGCTGTTTTATATAAAATAGATTTTGATGGTAAAGAAGCTACCCATATCGAAGAAGTGTATGTGGAAGAAGGAGAAAAGGTTTTTTACGATTCCATGGCGTTTTGGAACGACGAAGAGGGGATTGCTATGGGGGATCCTACCGAAAATTGTTTGTCTATCATTATTACAAGGGATGGCGGAAACAATTGGAAGAAAATTTTATGCGATCATCTTCCTGAAGTAGCTCTTGGAGAAGCCGGATTTGCAGCGAGCAATACCAACATTGCTATTTATGGAACCAACGCTTGGATTGCCACAGGAGGTAAAAAAGCACGGGTGTTTCATACGCCCGATAAAGGACTCACGTGGAAAGTATACGATACTCCCATTTTGCAAGGAAAGGCAATGACAGGGATTTATTCTATCGATTTTTACGATGAAAATATGGGAGTGGTTTTCGGTGGAAACTGGGAAGATAAAAGTTTTAATGAAGGCAATAAAGCCATTACTTTTGATGGAGGTGCTACCTGGAAATTGATGGCTAATGGAAAAGGCCCAGGGTACCGTTCTTCCATATCTTTTGTGCCCGGCACCCAAGGAAGTCAGTTGATGGCCGTGGGATCCCAAGGAATTTCCTACAGTCCCGACCAAGGGCAAACCTGGAAGGAATTGTCTTCAGAGGGATTTTATGCTTTGGAATTTGTAAATGACTCGGTAGCCTTTGCCAGTGGACAGAACCGAATTTCCAAATTGAAATTTAAACGTTAAGGATGACGCCCTTTTCGGTTTCTGAACTTATCCAATAACATGTGTTTAAATTCTTCTTCGGCTTTTTTAAGTCGGATGATTTTTTTGGCCGGAAGGATGCCTTTCAAGTTCTGAATCAATTCTTTTTCGTAAGTAAATTCTTTCGATTTTAAATCCACCATCCTGTCTATCAGTTTGTTTGCCTCTTCTTCGGAAAGGGACTCCAAATTATGCCGAACGGTTTCAAAAATTTCCTTGCGTTCCGATTTGCGAAGTGCCATCATCTTATCCTCATGAACGTTATAAATAGGCCAAAATTTTTCAGCTTCGGAAGCGGTTAAATCCAAGGCTTCGGTAATAAATGCCGTTTTGTAGGCCTTTAGTTTCTCGCCTCGTTGTGCCATGGCAATGGTAGAGGCAAATAGGAGGAGTAGGAGTATTTTTTTCATAAGTTATTCTATTAGTAAGGTGGTGTCGTCAAGGTTTTCCAGTAAATAATCTTCCATACTTTCTGAGGAAAGAAACTCACTTTCCATGATTAATTCGTCAATTTCTTCTTCGGAAAGCAATTGTGCAATTTCAAAAGAAGCCATGTCTAATCCATGACTTTCAATATAGTTTTCCACTTCCGCTACTTCTAGGGTAGTTGAAGATTTTGGGGCCAGAATAAACCACCCCAGTACTAATGAAGCTGCAATCGCAATACCCAATTTAAGCCACTTTGTACGATAAAAAGGAATCACCTTTACCGATTTTCCTTCTGAAGGGATTTGGGTAAGAAGGCGTGCTTCGAAAGTCTCAAAATAGGTTTCCGGTATTTTGAAGCCTAAATCCTTTGGCAGCTTTTCTTCCTGAACTTTTGCAAATAGCTGTTCTTCAAGTCCTTCAAAGTAGCCTTTTGGAGTTTTAAAACCATGCGGGTATTTAGGTATTTTTTTCATTTTTTTACTTTGACTTACATAAAGTTATAAAGTTTCATTCTTTAGATAAGCTGTAATTTTTTTTACGGCAATATGATAGCTGCTCTTTAAGCCCCCAACCGAAGTTTCTAAAATTTCAGAAAGCTCCTCATAAGTAAGTTCCTCAAAATATTTCATTTTAAAAACCAATTGTTGCTTTTGGGGAAGCTTGGAAATGGCTTTTTGTAGCTTCCATTGAATTTCATCTCCTTCAAAATAGACGTCGGTAGTAAGGTTTTCAATAGCCCGTTCTTGTACTTCTTCAGAAGAGATTTTATAACGTTTTGCACGCCTATTGATAAAAGTGATGGATTCGTTGGTTGCAATGCGATACATCCACGTATACAACTTACTATCCCCCTTAAAATGATCAATATTTTTAAAAATCTTTATAAACGTGTTCTGCAAGACATCATCGGCATCGTCATGGTTCAACACTATTTTTCGTATGTGCCAATAGAGCCGCTCTTTGTATAACCGTACCAATTCCCTGAAGGCTGCTTCCTTTTCCTTTGGAGACTTGAGCGCTTTTATAAATGTCTTTTCCTGAACCAAAAAAGTAACTTTATAGTATAGACTTCAAAAGTAGGGGATGGTTTAATGACTTCATAATTTAATTATATATGTTAAAATTACGATTAAGTGAAAAAAAAACCGATAAAATGTATTCTGTAGGAAAATTTTTACTAAATTTACCACATACTTCTTATGTATAGGTTCTTAGTTATCAGCCCCAACTGTAATTAGAACCGCATTAAACGGGCCTTAGCGGGGGCTGGCCCGTTTTTTTTATGCCTTATCCTGGAATATTATTTTTGTAAGTAAAATCTTTCCTTTTCACTCTTTTCAAAATTTTTTTATCGATGAAAAGCACATTTAAACAGATTAAATGCATATTTTTTTTGGAAATATAAAATTTACGTGTATCTTTGAATCACTTATGTATGAATAATCAACCACATTGTAAGCCCCAAGTACAATGTTGGAACATTAGGAGAAGCGGTCTTAGGACCGCTTTTTTTTATTTAGGGTGGCTATAATTTAGGATAGGGATTGCATTTCCACCAAACTATAATAAGTGCCTTTCTTTTCAAGAAGTTCTTGGTGTTTGCCCTTTTCTACGATTTTACCTTTACTAAGGACTACAATCAAGTCGGCATTCTGTATGGTAGACAATCGGTGTGCAATGACTACCGAGGTTCGGTTTTGCATCATTTTTTCTAAAGCATCCTGCACCAGTCGTTCACTTTCGGTATCCAAGGCAGATGTCGCTTCATCCAAAATCATGATTGGGGGATTTTTCAATACGGCCCTTGCAATACTTAGCCGTTGCTTTTGTCCGCCGCTTAGCTTATTACCGCTATCTCCAATATTGGTATGAATGCCTTGCGGAAGATGTTGAACGAACTCCCATGCATTGGCTACCTTTAGTGCTTCTATAATGGCTTCTTCGGAAGCATCTTCATTGGCAATCAATAAATTTCCTTTCACAGTATCGTTAAAAAGAATGGAATCCTGTGTTACCAATCCCATTAGGCTTCTCAAAGATTTTAGTGAAATATCCTTAATATTGGTTCCATCTATGGAGATGGTTCCTTTGTTCACATCATAAAAACGGGTCAAAAGATTGGCTATCGTACTCTTTCCACTTCCACTTTGTCCTACTAAAGCCACTGTGCTTCCTTTAGGGACTTTTAGCGAAAAGTCCTGCAATACCCAGTCTTCTTCATACTTAAAGGAAATAGTTTCTAATTGGATGGCAGCTTCAAACGACTCTTTTTTGATGGCTGACTCCTTATCCTTAATGGTAGATTCCGTTTCCAGAATCTCCAATACCCTTTCTGCGGCGGCATTTCCTTTTTTCACTCCATAACTCGCTTTGCTAATGGCTTTGGCAGGGGTAAGAATATTATAGGCCAGTCCCATGTAGACGATAAAGGCTTCTGGCGGAAGTGTTTTTTCCACCAAGACCATCGAGCCCCCAAACCATAATAAGATCGCAATGACTACAATGCCTAAAAACTCACTTATAGGAGAGGCTAGGTTTTGTCGGTTCAAAAGGGTGTTGGAATATTTGAAAAATCGAGACGTACTTCCTTGAAACTTTTCATTAAAAATCTTTTCTGCATTAAATCCTTTAATAATCTTGAGTCCGCCCAAGGTTTCTTCCAAGATAGAAAGAAAGAAACCCTGTTCCTTTTGCACATTATCACTGTGGCGCTTCAAACTTTTCCCAATAAGGGAAATCACAAATCCTGATACGGGAATGAAGATGAATACAAAAATAGTGAGCTTCACGCTTATGGTGAGCATCGCAATAATGGTGAAGATAATCATGAGGGGTTCCCGAACAATCAGCTCCAATATGGAAAGAAAGGAATGCTGAATTTCCAATACATCGGTCGAAATTCGGGCTATGGTATCTCCTTTTCTTTTTTCGGAATAGAAAGAAACCGGAAGCGCTACGGTTTTTTTATAGAGGTCATTCCGAAGGTCTTTCAAAACCCCATTCCGAAGGAAGGTAATAAAAAACATGGCCAGATATCCAAAAAAGTTCTTCAGTAAAAAGGTGCCAATCACCAATCCAATCATGATCATGAGGGCACTTAATTCACCAGAAGCTTCAATTTTTTGAGTAATGAAGTAATTCATATACGCTTCAAAGTAATCCCCTGCCTTGGTAATGCCTTCATACACCGGTGGGGTGGTTACTTTTACGGAATTATCGAAAAGTACTTTCAGCATGGGCATTAAGGAGACAAAAGCCAAAGTGCCAAATAATGCATAGAAAATGTTGGCGACAATATTTAACCATGCGTATGCACGGTAGGGTTTCGCGTATTTTAATATTTTTCTGAAATACTTCATGAAAGCTCTAAATCGGTTTTAATGGCGGTAATCTTTTCTTCCAAGGCTTCTGAATCCTCCCCATTCACACTAATATAAAATTTAATCTTGGGTTCGGTACCGCTAGGTCTTGCGGCAATTTTACTGCCCTCTTCCGTATAAAAAATGAGTACATTCGATTTTGGAATGTCCAAAGGCTTTGATGTGCCCTCCAATACATCCCTGGAAGTACTTAGTTGGTAATCCTCCACTATTTTTACGGCACTTCCTCCAATTTGTTTTGGCGGATGTTCCCGAAGATTTTTCATGATCTCCTGAATTTCCTCAGCTCCTTTTTTGCCTTTTTTTACCAAAGAAATTAATGCTTCACTGTAGAAGCCATATTCTTCATAAATCTTCTGAAGATAGCTATGGATAGTGCTTCCTTCCGCTTTTTTCTGGGCGGCAATTTCACAGATCAATAGCGTGGCGGTGACCGCGTCCTTATCCCGTACAAAATCACCTACCATGTATCCAAAACTTTCTTCACCACCACCAATAAGACTGAGATTTGGATGGTCTTTGATCATTTTGGCAATCCATTTAAATCCGGTAAGTCCCTCCATATAGGTAACACCGTAGCTTTCGGTCATCTTTTTTAGCATAGGGGTAGAGACAATGGTAGAGCCTACAAACTGGGTTCCGTCCAATTTCCCTGCTTTTTTCCATTGTTCCAATAAGAAATGGGTTTTTACGATCATGGCTTGATTTCCATTGAGCAAGGTCATTTTTCCTTGGGAATCACGAACAGCAATTCCCAATCGGTCGCAATCGGGATCGGTGCCAATCACTAGGTCGGCATCTTCTTGCTCTGCTTGCTCCAGTGCCATTTTAAGCGCGGCGGGTTCCTCTGGGTTGGGGGATGCCACCGTAGGGAAATCCCCATTGGGTTCGGCCTGCGCTTCCACAATGGAAACATTTTTATAGCCCGCCTTTTCCAATACCTTCGGAACTAGGGTAATGGAAGTTCCGTGAAGGGAGGTAAAGACAATCTTTATGGCATTTTTAGCTTCCCTCGGTGTTTGAAAGCTTCCGTGGGTCACTGAAGCTTCAGCAAAGGCATTGTCTATTTCCTCATCTACTAATTGGATGAGGTCTTCCTTTCCGTGGAAATTTACATCAGTATATTTTAAATCGTTGATTTCCTGGATAATTTCACCATCCTGTGGTGGCACCAATTGTCCGCCGTCTTTCCAGTAAACCTTATAGCCATTATATTCTGGAGGATTATGGGAAGCGGTAAGCACAATGCCGCATTGGCACTCCAAATGTCGAACGGCAAAAGAAAGCTCTGGGGTGGGGCGTAAGTCTGAAAACAGATATACCTGAATTCCATTGGCGGAAAAAACCTTGGCAACCACTTGTGCCAATTCCTTGCTATTATGTCGGCAATCGTAGGCAATGGCTACTTTTAGGCTTTCCGAAGGAAAGCTCTTTTTTAAATAATTGGAAAGCCCCTGTGTGTTTTTTCCAAGGGTGTATTTATTGATTCGGTTATCACCCACGCCCATAATTCCGCGCATGCCTCCTGTACCAAATTCTAAAGATTTATAAAAGCTATCCTCCAGGGTTTCGGTATCATAAGCAATGAGTTCCTTGATGGTTTGCTGGGTGTTTTCATCAAAAAAGGGAGTGAGCCACTGATTGGCTTTTTCAAGAATTTCGGGATCTACGTATCGCATAGGTTGTTTTATTCCTCTGAAAATGCAAAATTAGTGATTCTTGCCGTTATTCCTTGGGATTTATCACTTCTTTAATGAGGTAGTTTTTTTGTTCTTTCTTATTCCGAAGGATCAACTCCCCTAGAAATCCGGCGACAAAAAACTGACTTCCCAAAATCATGGCGGTAAGAGCGAGGTAAAACTGGGGTCTTTCGGTGATCAATCTGCCGGTAGGGTTGAGGAACAATTTGTCGATTCCCAAATACAAGGCAAATAGGAAACCTATCATTAACATAATGGCTCCCCAAGCGCCAAATAAATGCATGGGACGTTTTCCGAAGCGGGACAAAAAGGAAATAGTGATAAGGTCCAAAAAGCCGCGTACAAAACGCTCCATACCAAATTTGGTCGTTCCGTATTTTCGGGCTTGATGTTGCACCACTTTTTCGCCAATGTTATGAAAGCCTGCATTTTTGGCCAAAACCGGAATGTAGCGGTGCATTTCGCCGGTCACTTCAATATTCTTTACCACGTCACTTTTATAGGCTTTAAGTCCGCAGTTAAAATCATGTAACTTAACCTTGGAGGTTTTTCGTGCGGCGAAATTAAAAAGTTTGGAAGGTAGGTTTTTGCCAATAAGAGGGTCGTAGCGTTTCTTTTTCCAGCCCGAAACAAGATCGTAGCCCTCTTCGGTAATCATGTTATATAATTCGGGGATTTCCTCGGGATTGTCCTGTAGGTCGGCATCCATGGTAATGACCACCTCTCCCGAAGTGCGGGCAAATCCTGCATGGAGTGCTTGGGATTTTCCGAAGTTTTTCAAAAAACGGATGCCTTTTACATTGGGATCTTTTTGGGAAAGTTGGGTAATGACCTCCCAGGAATGATCGGTACTACCATCGTCGATAAAAAGAATTTCATAAGAAAAACCATTGGACTGCATAACTTGGGCAATCCAATGGTATAATTCATTTAGGGATTCGTCTTCGTTAAGAAGTGGAATGACGATGGATAGATTCATTCAATTAATAATTTTCTGGACGGTTTTGTTTCATCACTAAACCGGCTATCAAAGAAATGATAAACCCGAGGAAGAGTGAAAAAATAATACCTATGGCTGCCATAATGGGCGGGCTCATAAATTTTTCAGTCATGCCAAGTGCCATTTCCATTTGGTCGTCTGGCATGTCTGGATTTTGCTCCAACATTTGTTCGCGGGTCATTTCCAGCATTTGGTTCACCATGTCGGGTTCAATAACCGTCATGAATAGGTAGTTGTAAATAACCCCTAAAATTCCGGCGATTAAGGAAATAGCTAAGCCTACTTTTAAGGCTTCCCCTAAAGAGAGAAACCCTCCGTTGTCTTTTTTAAAGGTCTTTAATCCGAAAACAATAAATAAGACCATGATGGCAATTCCCAAGACTGATGCCCACCAAGGACGTTCCAAATGAACCCCCATTACATAGGTCAATACTGAAAGTGCAATAGAAGCAAGGCCTAATAACAGACCATAATTAAGGGCAATTTTTTTAACTGAAGCTGTTTGAGTTTCCATAGTTTTGTATTTTGGTTTGCCAAGTTAGTAAGCAAATGTACTAAAATGTTACGGGATATTTTTTACTAAAAATTTATGGAAACTATTGCGCATTTATAATTATTGCTTAAATTTGCACACTCAAAAATCGAGGAGCATTTAATATTTTAGAACGATGAGAAAAGATATACACCCAGAGAATTACAGATTGGTAGCCTTTAAGGACATGTCCAACGACGATGTGTTTTTATCAAAATCTACAGCCGATACAAAAGAAACCATCGAAGTAGACGGTGTAGAATACCCATTGGTAAAATTGGAAATTTCAAGAACCTCTCATCCATATTACACTGGGAAGAGTAAATTGGTGGATACTGCTGGACGTATTGACAAGTTCAAGAACAAATATGCTAAATTCAAGAAATAACAAACTTTCTATATATAAAAAAGGCCTTCGAGAAATCGGAGGCTTTTTTGTTTTTAGTAATTTTAAATTACCCTACCTTTAGGTTTTAAACACAGTTTAGGATGAACTATATTCTTTTCGATGGCAGCGTTCGAGACCAACTGTTGCCCTTTACTTTTACACGTCCCGTAGCCGATATTCGAATAGGGATTTTAACCATTCGGGAGAAGTGGGAGCTTCTTTTAGGATTTACCACCACTACGGTTACTGAAGATTACCTATCGGAAAAATGGCCGATGGTGGAATTGGAAAAGAATATTTTGATCAACGCCAGTTTTATTCCTTCTGAAAACCTGGCAAACTTAGTGAAAGGACTTTCTGAAAATCAGGCCTTATTTTATGAGGATGAACCCATTGCCTTTTTTTCGGAAGAAGACCAAGAAATAGATTTCGACACGTTCGAAATCATTCAATATACGCATGACGATGTGCTTCGTATGGAACATACTTGGGATATTTTCAGTAAAAACCACGAAGCCATTGAAAGGGATTTTGAATGGCTTACCAAGGATAGAACTTCCCAGCCCATCCCGGAAAACACGGTAGCCTTTCATCCCGAACGTATTTTTATTGAAGAAGGAGCGCAACTTCCCTTATGTTCCCTAAACGCCAAAGACGGCCCAATCTACATTGGGAAAGATGCCGAGATAATGGAAGGCGCCATGATTCGCGGACCTTTTGCGCTTTGCGAACATGCGACCGTAAAAATGGGAGCCAAAATATACACGGGAACCACGATTGGGCCGCACTGTAAAGTAGGGGGAGAGGTGAGTAATAGTGTTATTTTTGGGTATTCCAATAAAGGACATGACGGATTTTTAGGGAACTCGGTATTAGGGGAGTGGTGCAATATTGGAGCCGATACCAATACCTCTAATTTGAAAAACAACTACGCAGAGGTTCGGTTATGGGACTATGAAACGGAGCGTTTTGCACCCACCGGATTGCAATTTTGCGGCTTGATGATGGGCGATCACAGTAAATGCGGGATCAATACCATGTTTAACACGGGAACGGTCATTGGGGTAAGCGCGAATATTTTTGGAAGTGGCTTTCCCAGAAACTTTATTCCTAGTTTTAGCTGGGGCGGCAGTGGCGGAACCACTACTTATAAAACCCAAAAAGCCTTTGAAACAGCAGAAATTGTAATGGCTCGTAGAAAGATGGAATTTACGGAAGAAGAAGCGAAGATTCTAGAACACGTATTTGAAGAAACCAAAAAATACCGAAGGGAGTAATCTCTATTTTGTTGGGAAAAAGTACAGGAAGTAGCTAACAAATGCGACAACCACTAGTACAATAACCCCAAAAAGAATGAGTTGCCGTTTGGTTTCCGCCTTCTTTTTTTCTTTTAATTTTTGCTGAAAAGCTTTGAATTCTTCCGGGCTCATTTTTTTATGATCCACAAAGGCGCCATAAGAACTGCCTGAAGCATTTTTCCCTTTTTTGTCTTTATCATATAAAGTAGTGCGATCCCGCTTATTGTTTTTAAGCGAGGCAATCATTGCGGCAACCGATCCTCCAAATCCCATAAAATAGCTTTATTAATACGTAGCGATTTTTAGTAAAAAGTTACATTAACGTTGTTTCTGTGCCCGTTTCAGGAATAAAAAATTCTGCGGATTGATACCCAAGCCACTCACTTTTTTGTTCACAAAGCGGATGGCCATATCATAGTACAATGGAACCACAGGTGCTTCAGAAATAATAAGGGAATCCATTTTTTGGTAAAGAATCTTTCGGTCTTCGATTGCATTTATCGAGAGGGATTTATGATACAAACTGTCGAATAGTTCATTTTTGTAATGCATGTAGTTGGGGCCGTTGGGCGTAAAATTCGGACTGTAAAAAAGGGATAAATAGTTTTCAGCATCGGGATAATCGGCTACCCAGCTGGCCCGAAACATTTCCAGTTCACCACTACTTTTCATTTGGCGTAGGGTGGAAGGAGGCATCACATCCACACTCACCGAAATTCCAATCTTTTCCAATTCCCGCTGAATGTATTCGCAGATATCCAAATACTGACTATTGGTGCCAATCGCAATTTCAGGAGTGCTATCCCCGGTTTCTGAAATGTAAGCTTCGACCAATTGCTTGGCTTTTTCAGGCTGATAGGAAAAGCCCTCCAGATTGCCGAAGCCGGGCAACCCTTTTGGAATAAACCCCTGTTCTGCTGGGATTCCCATACCGTTACGCAAATAAGCCACCATTTTTTTTCGATCGAAACCATAATTAATGGCCCTTCGAAGATTGAGATTTTGAATTTCCTCTTTTTCAGAACCCATATAAAACCCTAGATATTCCGTATTTAAATAAGGGCTGGTGAGCAATTTTGCCCTATCGGCATACTTGGGTTGTAATTGCCCTGTGGTGGTTAGGATTTCATCTTTATAGGAATTATCCAGCCCCGAGATAAAGTCTAATTTTCCCTGCGCAAATTGCAAAAATTCACTTTGCTTGTCGGGTAAAAAGGTAATAGCCACTGCTTCTAAATACGGAAGTGGTACGCCTTGTTCATCTATTTCAAAATACAGCGGATTTTTCCGAAGGACCAACTTCACATTTTCTTCCCACATTTTGAATTGAAAAGGTCCCGTGCCCACAGGGTTTCTTCGGAAAGTGTTTCCGTAAAATTCTACAGCTTCCTTAGGCACCACCGAGCAGTAGCGCATGGAAAGCAAGCCTAGGAAGGCTGGAAATGGTTGCTTCAGCTGAAGGGTAAAAACCGAATCATTTTCAGCATAAAACCGTTCCACATTCTGTAGCACCCAACTCCCGGGAGAGGCTACTTGAGGGTCGCCTAATCGTTGAAAACTATAGGTGAAATCGTGTGCAGTCACAGTGCGTGTGGAATCCTTTCCGAAGACGTTGTTTTTGTGAAAATAAATATCCTTCCGTAGGAAAAAACGGTAGGTATTGGTGCTGTCTACAATCTCCCATCGATGGGCAATATCGGGTTGAATTTGCAATGAATCGTCTAACTGTACGAGTCCGTTGTACAACTGATTGGTAGGCCAAATATTTTGCGGATTTCTAGCAAAAGCAGGGTCTAGCGAAGAAATATTGCTGTGTTCATTATAGCGAAAGACTAAGTGGTCGCGGTTTTTCCCGCGATTATTTCCGCACGAAATAATACTAGGAGCGATGCAAATTATTGATAAAAAGAAAGTTAGCTTAAAAAAATGCTTTCCCATTGGTTTTTTGGATACAATTTTAGTTTGTATTTTTGCATCCCTGTTTGCTAAAATACAAGAATGAACGAAACAAAAAAAGCGGCATTTTACACCTTGGGATGTAAGCTCAATTTTAGCGAAACTTCAACCATAGCTAGAAGTTTTGCGGAAGAGGGTTTCGATCGTGTGGATTTCTCTGAAAAAGCAGAAGTATACGTCATCAATACCTGTAGTGTTACTGAAAATGCCGACAAACGTTTCAAAACTATTGTAAAACAAGCGCTTAAAACCAACCCGGATGCTTTTGTGGTGGCCGTGGGATGTTATGCACAATTAAAGCCTGAAGAACTGGCCGATGTAGAAGGGGTGGATTTGGTATTGGGCGCTACGGAAAAATTTAAGGTAACCAGCTACCTCAACGAACTTTTGAGTCAGCCAGCCCAAGAACGTACCGAAGCCCAGATTCATAGTTGTGAGATTGATGAAGCCGATTTTTACGTGGGGTCTTACTCTATTGGCGATCGTACCCGTGCTTTTCTGAAAGTGCAGGATGGTTGCGATTATAAATGTACCTATTGTACCATCCCGTTGGCTCGTGGGATTTCAAGAAGCGACACCTTGGAAAATGTCTTGCAGAATGCAGCTGAAATTTCGGCACAGGATATCAAAGAGATCGTCCTTACGGGAGTCAATATCGGCGACTATGGGAAAGGAGAGTTTGGAAACAAAAAGCACGAGCATACCTTTTTTGAACTGTGTGAAGCATTGGATCAAGTGGAAGGAATTGAACGCCTTCGTATTTCCTCTATCGAACCCAACCTTTTGAAAAACGAAACGATAGATTTTGTAGCAGAATCCCGAACCTTTGTGCCGCATTTTCATATTCCTTTGCAAAGTGGAAGCAATGCTTTATTGAAATTGATGCGGCGTCGGTATTTAAAGGAATTATATGTAGATAGGGTGCAGAAAATAAAAGAAGTGATGCCCCATGCCTGTATTGGGGTGGATGTAATTGTGGGTTTTCCCGGGGAAACAGAAGCCCATTTTTTGGAAACCTATCATTTTTTAAATGATTTGGACATTTCTTATTTACATGTATTTACCTATTCTGAAAGAGATAATACCATCGCTGCTGAAATGGACGGAGTGGTGCCGCAAAAAGTTCGTAAGAAACGCAGTAAAATGTTGCGGGGCCTCTCTGCGAAAAAGCGTAGGGCTTTTTACGAAAGTCAGTTAGGAACCAAAAGAACCGTTCTTTTTGAAGGAGAAAACAAGGAGGGATATATTCATGGTTTTACAGAAAATTACGTAAAAGTAAAATACCCATGGAACCCCGAACTGGTCAATACTTTGCAGGAAGTAATACTAACCAAAATAGACGAAGATGGTTTGGTTAGGTTTGAATTTGTAAATACGCCTGTGTTGGCTTAAATATTAATCCCGACGGGTAATAAATCTTTGTATTTCCTTCTATTTCTTCTTAAGAAACCGGCTATCTCCGGACTGGTAGGCACCAAATTGATTCCGCGGTTGCGAACTTCCTCGAATACTGCTTTAATAAAAATATCCCGAAAGCCTTGATCTTCCATATCTTCGGGCATGTCGTACTTGGTAAGGAAAATTTTACGGTCTTGTAGGGCATATTCGATGCGGGCCATATTGTCGCCTACTTCAAGTTCAAATTGTCTCAAAAATTCGTTGTCTGTAATTTCTACATCTTCAATCATGGGGAGTTTTTTTAATTCATGGGAACTTCAATTAACAATAGTCGTGTGCCTTTAGAAACGGAAATGGAAAACATTTTAGTATCCCATACCCCTAAGGCATCTCTCTTTCCAAGGTTTTCTCCATCCACTGTTGCGTTTCCTTCAATTACAAGAAGATAGGCACCATGTCCCTCTTTTTGTAAGGTATACTGAGTGGTGGTTTCCTCGGTAAATTCTCCAAGGTTAAAGTAGGCTTGTTGGTGAACCCACAGATCTTCATCTTGGGCTTCCGATTTAGGTTTCACTACTGTGTTCAATTGATTTGGGGTGAGCAGTGGAGCAATTTTTTTTTGATCGTAACGCGGGGCAACATTATTCTCTTCTGGGAAAACCCAGATTTGAAAAAGCTTTAAAGGTTCTTTGGGGCTGGCATTTACTTCACTGTGTTCTACTCCTTTTCCGGCGCTCATCACTTGTATTTCGCCTGCGGAAACAATGCCTTCGTTTCCCATGGAGTCTTTATGCTTAATAGCACCAGATTGGGGTATGGTTACAATTTCCATATTTTGATGCGGGTGTTTTCCGAAGCCCATAGCAGGGGCTACCGTATCATCGTTCAATACCCTTAAAAGACCAAATTGAATTCTCTCGGGATCAAAATAATTCGCAAAACTAAAAGAGTATTTGGCTTGTAACCAGCCGTAATCTGCTTCTCCTCGAGTGCTTGATGGGTGTAAAATCTTTTTCATAGCTTTAATAGCAATCTTAGGATAACATTATATTTACACAGTAAAGTTACGAATTTTATAAGTTTTACACCTCATAAAGTCTGTTAAAGCAACCTGCTATGAAGCAAACCCATGTGTATTTGGTGCCCGGTCTTGCTGCTGGGAAAGAGATTTTCAGAAATATAAAACTTCCTGACGAAAAGTACCCCTTGCATATATTGGAGTGGATGATCCCCGAGAAGAGGGAAACCATACAAGAATATGCAAAGCGTATGGCTTCCAGAATTATGGAAGATCATTTTATTTTAGTAGGCGTTTCGTTTGGTGGGGTGATGGTCCAGGAAATGGAAGCGTATCTAAAACCAAAAAAAGTAGTTATTATTTCAAGTGTAAAATCCCGAAACGAACTACCTGCTAGATTGAAACTGGCCAGAAAAACCAAAGCCTATAAACTGGTTCCCACCAGTTTGGTTTCGAATGTGTCCGATTTCACCAAATTTGCCATTGGTCCCCGAACCAAAAAGCGTTTGCGGCTTTATAATGAATACCTTTCTGTAAGAAACAAAACCTATTTGGATTGGGCCATTCAGCAAATGGTTCAATGGAAAAGGGAAAAGGCTTCCGAAGAAATTATTCATATTCATGGGGATCAAGATGCGGTGTTTCCCATTCAGAATATCCAGAATGCTAAAATCATTGAGGGAGGCACTCATGTAATGATCATAAATAAAGGCAGTAAAATATCGCAGCAATTGCTAAATATTCTTGAAAACTATGGGTGAGCATGCTTCATTTCAGTATCTTTAATGAAAATTTTGAATTATGAAGCTGTTGTCTAAAATTGGTTTTATTACGGTGCTTCTGGGGATAGCTTGGCTATGTACCGATGCCACACAGCAACCACAAGAAAAGGTACTTCCCGTTTCTGAAACAATGGAGGAACGTTTGGTAAACGATTATAATGTGTATGCCCTGGAAATTCCAGAAAGCATGGATTTTGCTGGTGAACCGGTTCCTTTGGATAATCCGGATATTCGAGAAAGAATGGACCGTGAATTGTTAGTGAACACTTATTGGCAATCAAATGGCTTGCTCATATTTAAACGCGCGCACAAGTACTTTCCTATAATAGAACCGCTACTAGCTCAATATGGGCTTCCAGATGATTTTAAATATTTGGCGATTGCTGAAAGTGCTTTGGAAAACAATAGTTCTCCCGCTGGAGCTGCGGGTTTTTGGCATTTCCTGAAGAGTACCGGAAGGGAATACGGACTGGAAATTAACGATTATGTAGATGAACGTTACAACCTGGAACTCGCCACTAAAGTGGCTGCCGAATATCTAAAAAAATCCAAAGAGCGATTTGGTTCCTGGACGATGGCCGCAGCTGCATACAATGCCGGTAATGCGGGGGTTAACCGTCAAATTGAGCGTCAAAAAGTCACTTCTGGCAGTTATTATGATTTGTTGTTAAATGATGAAACCAGCCGTTATGTATTCCGGATCTTGGCGTTTAAGGAAATTTTGAGTCATCCGCAAAAATACGGATTCAATTTTAGGGAGCAGGACCTCTATACCTCTGTTCCTACCTACAAAGTGAAGGTAGACACTGCCGTAACAGATTTTGCCGATTTTGCGAAACAATTTGGAATTACGTATAAAGTTCTAAAAATTCACAATCCTTGGCTTCGGGATACCTATCTTAAAAATGCTTCCCGAAAGGAATACTTCATTGAAATCCCTAAAGAGGGCTATTACCATTAATCTTGAAAGGAATGAGTATTGAAATAGTATTGTCTTTAATTGCCATTGGAGTTTTGGCAGGGGTTTTCAGTGGCTTTATGGGAGTAGGGGGAGGAGTAGTCATGATTCCTTTAATGATGCTTTTTTTGGGATATGACCAACATCAAGCACAGGGAATGAGTCTTGCAGTGCTCGCAGTACCCGTAACTTTTATTGCCGCTTATACCTACCATAAATCTGGTTTTCCTATAGATTGGAAATATGCTTTGGTAATCGCTTCCTGTTTTGTGATAGGAGGGTTTTTAGGATCAAAAATAGCGGTAAAGATCGATCAGGTTTTGCTGAAAAAGATTTTTGCCATTGTATTGGTCATTGCGGCCTTTAAGCTGTTTTTTTCAAAATAGCTATTTGGCAATTGTGTCTTTTTTCAGAAGCGAAACACCGCTGGTGTAGGTTTGGTAGTTGTTGTTGTAGGAAGTGGTATAGTCTTCGCTGTAATGATGCAGAAATGTCCTTCTCACATCTACAATCTTTTTGTCTTTGTCAATAAAAAATGAAGTAGGAAACCCTAAGCTGTGTTTCATGCATCTTATAATAAAGTCGCTTCGGTTTTCTTTTTCGTCTACATATAGGATTTTAATTTTGTGGCTAAGTTCTCTTTTCATTTTTCGGATTCTTTTTTTGGAACCCCAAAACAGCATGACAAAATCTATTTCCTCATGATAATTGTCCGCGATATCATTTAACGCTGGTATTTCACCAATGCCCGGAGTGCACCAAGTGGCATAGGTGATGAGGTAAATGGGCTTTTCAAAATCATATAGTTCAATTTTTCTACCAGAAAATTTTCGTACTTTGAAGTTATCAATATAAGTATTTCGAACCACATTATTAATTAAGGAATCGAACAGAAATTGGGCACGTTCTTCATCCTTCCGTATGTAAGCAATTCGTGAATTGATTCGGTATTTCCGGATGTTTTTTCCGATGGCATCAGAAAAAAACTCCTTGTGCTCACGGTCTTGCGAAAGCATAGGAAGGGTAGCCAGCAAAAATAGGGTAAGTAGTAGTTTACCCATAGGCATCAGATTTGGTTAGCATTACAAATGTAGGAATGCTATTCGAAAAAACTAAAAAATAAGTTCTTTTTTTACTGAAAATCAGAAGTATAAGCCTTATTTGGCGTAGAGGTCTTAGCGGTATCTGCCTCCACGGCCTCCACGGCCTCCGAATTGTTGCCTAGGAACTCCTGCTTTTTTCATTTGCTGTTGCATCATTTTAATTTGATCGCCCAACATATTGTGTTTGTCTAATTTTTTGGCTTCAGCCAGCAATTTTTCCGCTTCCCTTTTTCGGTTTTTGGTCATGGCGATTCCGGCTAAATTCATTTTCACCATCGCCATGTCTGCACTCATATTCAATCCCAGCTTTTCCGCTTTTTTGAAATATTTCTCGGACTCATTCATATTGGTTTGTGCAAGCATTAAACCATTAAGGTAATGGTAGTATCCTTGCTGCTTTTTCACCAATGAAGCTTCTGGATTCCGAATTTTGTCCAACCATTTTTTAGCTCCAGGGAAATCCTGTTTACGAAGTCGCAGAAACGCCAATAAAATCATTTCATTTTTATAGTAAAGAAAGATAAAAACCCCAGTCAATAATATGTACATGATACCGTTGCCAATATTTCCTTCGGCAAATTGCCAAACGGCAAGTGCTATGATAATGAGGGCGAGAATTAATTTTATATTTTTGTTGAACATAATTGCATTTTGTTTAGGGGGGCAAAGGTACTAAAAACAATCAAAAATATTTTTACATTTAGGTTTGTGTAAGTAAAAAATGATTGTATATTTGCACCCGACTTTGAAGAAAGGTCCAAAACGAAGGAAAATTTCAGAAGATTTAACCTAATTTACAATGAAAAGAACATTTCAGCCATCTAAGAGAAAAAGAAGAAACAAACACGGATTTAGAGAACGTATGGCTTCTGTAAACGGTCGTAAAGTATTGGCTGCCCGAAGAGCAAAAGGCAGAAAAAAATTATCTGTATCTTCTGAACCACGTCACAAAAAATAATGTTGATAACTCATAAATAAAAAGGTGTTGTTTTTAAACAGCACCTTTTTTTTATACCCTAACGAATCGTAATTTTATACGCTGAAAAAAAGTCACCTAAAATGCCAAAAAACGAAAATTTAAAATCCATCCTTATTATTGGTTCAGGGCCCATCATTATAGGTCAGGCCTGTGAATTTGATTACTCGGGATCGCAAGCATTGCGTTCCTTACGTGAAGACGGAATTGAAACCATTTTGATCAATTCCAACCCGGCAACGATTATGACGGATCCGTCTATGGCAGACCATGTTTATTTGCTACCCCTTACTACCAAATCCATCCTTAAGGTGCTTAGGGAGCATCCTCAAATTGATGCGGTATTACCTACCATGGGAGGGCAGACAGCCCTTAACCTATGTATTGAAGCCGATGAAAAAGGGATTTGGGAGGACTTTAATGTAAAATTGATAGGAGTAGATATCAATGCCATCAATATTACGGAAGATCGCGAAAAATTTAGGGACTTAATGGGTAAAATAGGGGTGCCTATGGCGCCTCAAGCTACGGCTAATTCTTACCTTAAAGGAAAAGAAATTGCACAGCAATTTGGGTTTCCATTGGTCATTAGGGCTTCTTATACCCTAGGAGGGGCAGGGGCCTCGATTGTTTATAAGCCAGAAGACTTTGATGAGCTTTTAAAACGTGGGCTCGAGATTTCGCCTATCCATGAGGTCATGATCGATAAGGCTATGATGGGGTGGAAAGAGTATGAGTTGGAGCTTTTACGTGACCGAAATGACAATGTGGTTATTATCTGTACCATCGAAAATATGGATCCTATGGGGATTCACACAGGGGATTCCATTACCGTAGCTCCAGCAATGACCTTGAGCGATCGTACCTTTCAGAAAATGAGGGATATGGCTATCAAAATGATGCGCAGTATAGGCGATTTTGAAGGGGGCTGTAACGTACAGTTTGCTGTGAGCCCAGATGAGGAAGAAGATATTATTGCTATTGAAATTAACCCGAGGGTGTCACGATCTTCGGCCTTAGCTTCCAAGGCAACGGGTTATCCCATTGCTAAAATAGCTTCCAAATTGGCTATTGGGTATAGTTTGGATGAATTGGATAACCAAATCACCAAATCTACTTCTGCGCTATTTGAACCTACTTTGGATTACGTAATCGTAAAAATCCCAAGATGGAATTTCGATAAATTTGAAGGGGCCGACCGTACATTAGGGCTTCAAATGAAGGCCGTAGGGGAAGTGATGGGAATTGGACGTTCGTTCCAAGAAGCATTGCACAAAGCTACCCAGTCGCTTGAAATCAAAAGGAATGGTTTGGGTGCCGATGGAAAAAGCTATACCAACTACGAGCAAATTATTGAAAAGCTCACCCATGCCAGTTGGGATCGTGTGTTTGTGATTTATGACGCCATTCAGTTAGGGATTCCGCTAAGTAGGATCCATGAAATCACCAAAATAGATATGTGGTTCCTTCGTCAGTACGAAGAACTCTATTTATTGGAAAAGGAAATTTCAAATTATACCTTAGATACGCTTCCAAGGGAATTGCTATTGGAAGCGAAACAAAAGGGATATGGCGATCGGCAGATTGCCCATATGTTGAAGTGCTTGGAAAGTGAAGTATATAGCAAAAGGGAAACATTGAACATTCAAAGGGTTTATAAATTGGTCGATACTTGTGCGGCCGAATTTAAAGCGGAAACCCCTTACTATTATTCCACTTTCGAAAATGAAATGGTTACCAAAGAAGGAGAGACCTTTTCAGAAAATGACAGTGAAGTAACCGATAAGAAAAAAATCATCGTATTGGGTTCAGGTCCTAACCGAATTGGCCAAGGAATTGAATTCGATTATTGTTGTGTACATGGGGTCTTGGCAGCGGCAGAATGTGGCTATGAGACCATCATGATCAACTGTAACCCAGAAACGGTTTCTACCGACTTCGATGTAGCCGATAAATTGTACTTCGAACCTGTTTTTTGGGAGCATATCTATGACATCATTCGCCATGAGAAACCGGAAGGGGTGATCGTTCAGCTAGGGGGCCAAACTGCCTTAAAATTAGCCGAAAAGTTAGATCGCTACGGAATTAAAATCATGGGTACCAGCTATAAATCCCTGGATTTGGCCGAGGACCGCGGAAGTTTCTCCACCCTTCTGAAAGAAAATAATATTCCTTATCCAAAATTCGGAACGGCCGAAACCACCGAAGAGGCCTTGAAATTGGCAGATGAATTGGACTTCCCGTTGTTAATTCGTCCTTCTTATGTTTTAGGAGGTCAAGGAATGAAGATTGTTATCAACAAGCAGGAATTAGAGGAGCATGTGGTAGATTTACTTCGGAAAATCCCGAACAATAAACTGTTGTTGGATCACTACTTGGATGGTGCCATTGAAGCGGAAGCCGATGCGATTTGTGATGGAGAGGAAGTTTACATCATCGGAATCATGGAACATATTGAGCCTTGTGGGGTACACTCGGGAGATTCCAATGCGACCTTGCCTCCCTTTAACCTAGGCGATTTGGTCATTCAGCAAATTAAAGACCATACCAAGAAAATCGCTTTGGCTTTAAATACGGTAGGTCTTATTAACATACAGTTTGCCATCAAGGATGATAACGTGTATATCATCGAAGCGAATCCAAGGGCGTCCAGAACCGTTCCTTTTATAGCCAAAGCTTACGGGGAGCCCTATGTAAATTACGCGACCAAACTGATGCTAGGCGAAAAGAAAGTGAAAGACTTCACCTTTAATCCGCAATTGGAGGGATACGCTATTAAACAACCGGTGTTTAGTTTTAATAAGTTTCCGAATGTAGATAAAAAGCTGGGACCAGAGATGAAGAGTACCGGGGAGAGTATTTTGTTTATTGAAAGCCTTAAAGACGACGAATTTTACGAATTGTATTCCAGAAGAAGAATGTATTTGAACAAATAGTTTATATTAGCCCGCATGAAACATGTTATTCTGGGGCTAACTATTATAGCTTTTACTACAAGCTTTGCACAGCGGTATACCCCTTCTGAAGAAAATATTTCTGCTGCAAAACAATTGCAGCAGGAATTTGAAGAGGAAAATCTGGTGGTTATCGATAATAAGGTTTTAATTGAATTTGATTTTAACCGATCAACACAACTCGTAGAGGCCACTCTTACAGAAACCAATCATTTCCTGAATATAGGTTCGGCTTATAAAATGCAGTATCCCGTATTTTATGATACCGAGTCTGAAGTAGGGGAATTCACCATTCGAGATCATCGCAAAAAGTTTTTGACAGAGCAAGTGCATGATGAACACCTTAAGCGTAGCGATTTATTCCATACCGATTACAGGGTGAAATATGTCAATCTAAATTTCCCACTACAGGGAAGCGAACGCAGCGTTACCACCCAGAAAACCTTTAAAGATGTAAAATACCTAACCAGCGAGTATTTTTCCGATAACTTTAGGGTTCAGAAGGGTAGCGTTTCCTTGGTAATCCCCCCTTGGTTGGATGTAGAAGTTAAGGAGTTTAATTTTGATGGATTTCAGATAGAGAAAAAAATATCCCAACAAGGGGACGAAAAAGTCATCACCTACCAATTTCAGGAAATCCCTCCTATGTTGGAAGAGTCCTATACCCCTGGCCCTTCTTATTTATACCCACACATTATAATTTTGGCCCAATCTTTTACCTACAAGGAAACTACCACCACCTTGTTTTCGGGTATAGAGGATTTATACGGTTGGTACAATAGTTTGGTTGAAAATGTTCCGGTAAAGGCTTCCGTTTATCAAGATAAGGTAGATGAGTTGATCGCCAATTGTTCCACCGATGAAGAAAAAGCAAGAAATATTTATTATTGGGTGCAGGATAATATTCGTTATATCGCTTTTGAAGATGGGATTGCTGGCTTTCAGCCCGATTCCCCACAAAATGTCTTCGAGAAGCGTTATGGAGACTGTAAAGGGATGGCTATTTTAACTAAAAGCATGTTGGAAGCCGCAGGTCTAGAAGCCTATTTGGTATGGATAGGGACCGACCGGTTGGCATATGACTATAGTTTTCCTTCTTTAGCAGTGGATAATCACATGATTGCAGCCTTAAAGTTGAATGATAGATTATACTTTTTAGATGCTACCGAAAAATACAGTGAATTTGGGCAGTATGCTTCAAGAATCTCTGGAAGGGAAGCGATGGTAAAGGAAGGAGAGCATTTCAAGATTGTAAAAGTTCCTACAGATACCACTCAAAATCTGGATCATACCCAATTAAATCTTGTGATTCAAAAAGAGTCCATACAAGGAGTGGGACAAAAGCGCTTTGAAGGAGAATCTAAAGTTGCCTTTCAGAATTTTGTCAATGCCATTGGAAAGGATGTGCAGGAAGATGCTTTGAGCCATATCATAACACAAGGGCAATCGAATGTTTCCGTAAAAGTAACCCCTAACTTTGATGCCAGTCTACGGGGTAATTCCATGGAGTTGGATTATGTGGTGGAAATGAAGAATAACATTGCTGAATTTGATGGGACACTTTACATCGATTTGGACCCTAGCTCCTATAAAAAATGGGATTTCAGTGAACGTAAAAATGATTATTTGTTGCCTTTTGAAGAACAGATTGTTTCAGAAATACACTTAGCACTACCAGAATCATATAAAATAATTGAGCTGCCTAAGGGATTGCAACTCTCGAATGATTTAATGGATTTGGAAGTAAGTTATGAAGTGATCGATAAAACCTTAACATACAAAAAGCGTATTCAGTTTAAAAAAAGAACCATCACAAAAAGTCAATTTGATGTTTGGAATGATTCTTTTTCAAAATTGAATAAAACGACGCAGCAGCAAATCATTCTTCAAAAAAATTAAACTCCTCTTGTAATGAAACACATTCTATTAATGCTATGTCTTTTCACGACAACAGCAACCCTTTTGTCGCAATCCAAAGATTTAGCGGAATTACAAAACAAATTCTGGAAATCCTCAAATCCTAAAAGTAAAGTTGCTACAGCACCCGAAAAATGGAAGGATGAAAGTGCGGTCATACTTTTTAGGGATGAATTTTATAAGTATACCAATAATGGGAAGAAAATGTACAACCCGTCGCATTTTCACCAAAGAGTACTTCTCTTGGACAAAGCAGCCGTAGAAGCTTTCTCGGAATTCAGTTTTGAAAAAGATGAACGGATAGGAGCGGTTTTTGTCAACTGGAAAAGAGATGCCACGACGGTGGGGATTAAAGTTATTAAGCCCAATGGCGAGGAGCGGATTATCGATGTTGATAATGAAAAAGTAACCCAAGATGAAGCGTATAAAATAGCCATTCCAAACCTAGAAGTAGGCGATATATTGGACATCTTCATTTTTGAAGATGATTTTTTAAGAAGTTTCTCGGGAACCCATATCTACGATCCTGTAGAGCGGGTACTAAGTACTAAATATCCAGTGCTTTTTAGTCGCACGGCGGTAGAGGTTGAAAATGATTATTTCTTAAATATGGAATCCTTTAATGGAGCCCCAAGGATAAAAGAGGAACCAACCGATAAGCGTTCTACACGAAGATATGTATTGGAGGCCAATGATCTGGAAAGAGCCAATTTTCCTAGGTGGTTTTATCCTTTTGCAGAGTTTCCCAGCTTGTCTTTTCAAGTAACGTTTGCCCTAAAAGCAAGAAATGAATATTATGCAAAAGTATTTTTAGGAGACGATGATGCGAAACGAAAGTCTGATGTCACGAAGGAAGAAATTATCGATTATTATGGAAACCGATTTGAAGCATCCAACAGGGGAAGCGTTCGGGATGTAATTAAATACTTGGAATCCAAAAATATTACCGATAAGCGGGAGCAGCTTATCGAAGGGCTTTATTACATTCGACACAAAAGCTTTAATCGCTTTTTCGAATATTTTATAGCTCGGGAAAATGACATTGTGTACTATCCAGAGCCTTGTGACGATGATTATGTAATTTTAAGTGAGGATACCTTTGTTAATTACCTGGCAGGATTGGCCAAGCAGTTGGAAATTGATTATGATATTATAGTGGCAACAGCCGATTACAATGGGACGATAGACAACTTGTTGTTACGATCTAATGTTTCTTATGGCCTCCGATTTAATTTTTCGGAACCCCTTTATCTTTTTGAAGTAACCCCTCACGTTCAGCCCAGTTTTTTTCCATATAGCTTGGAAGGTACCAAGGTATTTAAATTGGAAGTGAAGAAAAATCGGAAAATAGAAGAGGTGTCTTACGATACTATGCCCATGTCTTCGGCGGCTGATAATACTTCTTCAGAAACCGTAAACCTTAGTTTTAATGAAGATCTTTCTAAGATGAATATTTCAAGGGAATTGGCTTATACCGGTCATTTCAAAACTGAAAACCTTTCCCGAAGATTGGTGTTACGTGACTTTCTTACAGAAGAGTTTGATCATTACGATACCAAGCATTTCTATCATTGTAAAAAAAGGCAAAGTAAGAGCGATGCAGCTGTAGAAAAGAAAATGGATGCTGTAATGGATTCGTATGAAAAGGAAAAACGAAAAATCATAGAGCAGATGGTTTCTGAAAACTATGAAATACCCATTGAAGACTATCAATACAACTTAGTAAATACGGCACGTTATTCAAACGAACCTTTAACCATAACAGATCGGTTTGTTGCGACCAACGATTTAATAAAAAAGGCAGGGCCAAATTATATTTTTGAAATTGGAAGGTTGATTGGAGGACAGGTTAATTTGAAGGAAGACGAATTGCAGCGTACCGAAAATGTGTATCTTAATTATGCCAAAACACTACACAATAAAGTTGTTTTGGAAATTCCAGCAGGTTATGAAGTTGTGGGAATTGAAAAACTCAATGGAGAAGTTAAAAATCCTACGGGTTCTTTTATGTATAATGCTTCCGTGAGTGGAAACACCCTAACCATTATTACCACCAAAATTTATCAAAAACGGAAGTATACTTCCAAAGAATGGGAAGAAATGGTACCTTGGTTGCAGAAAGCATACGATTTTAGTCAAGAAAAAATCATGCTTAAAAAAATATAGTTAAAATACGATCCTTTTAAAGATATTCCTATGAAACTCATTGCCCTTATTTCCTTATTTCTATCCTGTAGTTGCATCATGGCACAAACCACTACGGGTGAGATTATTTTTATAGACGACTTTTCAGCAAACATAACCGTAGACGATACCAATGTAACCCTTACCCTTATTGGAGATGAAACGCGTTATGTTTCAGTTGGCTTTGGGGTAACATCGATGACTGCTGGCGGAGATATTGTCTCTTACGATGCAACCGGTTTTAATGACCGTCAATTTAGCGGAATAGGCATCACCCCATCTACCGATACCCAAGATTGGACAGTGGTCTCCAATGAAGTTACAGCCGGATTACGAACGTTAGTTGTAACCCGTCCCTTGGCGGGAAGTGATGCTTCAGATTATACTTTTGATCCTGGAGCTACTTCCTTAGATTTGGTTTGGGCCTATGGGAGCACTTTAAATTTTGCAAATCATGGAAATAATCGGGGAACTACCAATGTTTCTTTGACCCTTGGGGACCAGGGCGAAATAGTTACAAGAGCAATAACCCTATATCCTATTCCAGCAGAAAATACCCTAACCTTGGTTTTACAGAATGTTGCCTTAAAGAATCAAACCTCAGTTTCGATTATTTCAAGTGCAGGGATTTTGGTTAAGAAACAGCCATTGACCCAAGAACTTACCCACTTGGATGTAAGTAAACTACCTCAAGGAATGTATTTTGTAAAAGTGGAATCTGCTACTGGAAATTTAAATTCAGTATTCATTAAAAAATAGTTTGGTAAAAATGTTAGATTGTTGTGAAAACTATAGTGCATTAGCTTAGTTTTTATATATTTACCAAAATATTGCCCCACAATGCATACTATTAATTTAATTTTAACCCTATTATTAGGGGTTACTTTTTACACTTCCACCAGTCAAACTTTTTACTCAGATTTTGAAGATGGTACCCTACAGGGTTGGGCCAATACCGATGGTTCTACTTCATTATTGACGGTCGAAGAAGCCAATTATAAATACCTTCAGAAAACCGCAGATGGGAGCAATACTCCAGAAGGCGTCATGAGCATTGTGAACATGCAGCCTGATGCTTGGTCTGGAAATTATTTTTATGAAATTCAGGGAACTGAAGCCTTACGAACCGTAGACGATATTATCCTTAAAAACCCTAATAATTTCGACTTGCATTTACGCTACAGTTTTACAGGGGCTAATGGTTATACGGTGGTAACGACGAACCCTGTAATTGTTCCTGCGAATAGCGATTGGGATTTTTACAATCTTTCCTATTACCCTGATTTTGAAAATAATGCCTTATCGAATCTAACTGTTTTAACTGACACGGGTACTTTGCCTTGGGAGGAAGTTATGCAAAACATCCATGATCTTTTTGAAGCGGTAGAAACATTCCAAATATTTCATTCTGAAAACATTGCTGGGGTAGGGGAGCAAATAACCGGAATCCTTCAAATTGAATCGATTGCTTCATACGAGCTACTCTCTGTGGATGAAGCCATAAAACCTTCTTTTAAAGTGTTTCCCAATCCTATGGGAGAGTTTGTACAAATCTCTTCAGAAAATACCATAGAGCGCATAGTTATCTATAATTCGCAAGGTTTGGGCGTATATGAAAACCGACTCAATTCTTTTGATGGAAAAGTGCAAGTGCAGAACCTAACTGCTGGGATTTATTTAGTAGAGGTTACCTTTAAGAATGGGGTAGTAGCTTCCAAAAAATTGGTGAAAAAATAATTTTTAGGAAAGTTCCAGTTTTACATGATGGTTTTTTACAATATCTAAGTAGTCTTCCATCTTAAAATTGGAAGGGTGGTACTTATTGGAGCGATGCTTGCCGTGCTCCATTCGTTCAATACTTCGGGCAAATCTACGCACACTTTCCTTGGTGTTTAGAATAATTCCGGGGACTGCCACATTATTTCCCTCTTCATCTTTTGCGACCATGGTAAAGTAGGAGGAATTGCAATGTTTTCTTTCGCCTGTTTTAATATTTTCCGATTCTACGCGAACTCCAATCACCATTGAGGTTCTTCCGGTGTAATTTACGGAAGCATTTAAGGTCACCAGTTCACCTACTTCTATAGGATTTAAAAAATCTACTTTGTTTACGGAGGCCGTCACACAGTAATTTTGGGAATGTTTGGAGGCACAGGCAAATGCGATTTGGTCCATTAACCCTAAAATATACCCCCCATGGATTTTCCCACGGAAGTTGGAATGAGAGGGCAACATCAATTCGGTAATGGTAATTTGGGAAGCTTCAATAGATTTATACATGATATGGGGTTTATTCGTCCTCTTCGGCTCTTTTCAATAATTTGTTATCGATATGCTTGCTGGCTTTAGCCCCTAATTTCTTTAATTTTTCTACACGGTTAATAAGATTGCCACGACCGGTGAGTTTTTTCATGGCCGATTCGTAACTACCCTGTACGGTTCCTAGCTGTTTGCCCACTTTGATGAGTTCATCGGTTAAATTGGTAAAGCTATCATATAGTGCACCAGCTTGTGTTGCTATTTCCAAAGCGTTTTGCTGCTGTTTTTCATTGGTCCACATACTGTCAATGGTTCGAAGGGTAGCGAGCAGGGTTGTAGGGGTTACAATCACAATATTTTTTTCGAAAGCCCAGGTATATAAATTGGTATCGTTGTTAATGGCTATGGCAAAAGCAGGTTCAATAGGAACAAAGAGCAAGACAAAATCGGGACTTTCTATTTTGTAAATATCCTGATAGTTTTTAGCACTCAATTGTTCAACGTGCTTTTTTAGGGAACTAACATGCTCTTTTAGATAGCGGTTTTTTAAGGCTTCGTCATCTTCTTCACTAATAAAGCGCTCATAGGCAGTAAGGGATACCTTCGAATCGATAATCATTTTTTTATGATCGGGCAAATGCAATACCACATCGGGTAGCATCCGTTTACCTTCTTCATTGGTAAAACTATTCTGAACAAAGTATTCACGGTCTTTTTCGAGCCCGCTTTTCTCCAGCACCCGTTCTAGGACCAATTCGCCCCAATTCCCTTGTATTTTACTATCCCCTTTCAAAGCCTTGGTGAGATTCGTAGCTTCCTTACTCATTTGTTCGTTGAGTTCCTTGAGCCCAATAATTTGCTGCCGAAGCATGGCATGGCGGTCAATACTTTCTTTGTGGGTATCTTCCACGCGTTTCTCAAATTTTTCAATCTTTTCCTGAAGGGGTTTCAGAAGGACATCAAGATTTTCCTTGTTCTGTTTGGTAAATTTTTCAGATTTGGTATCGAGGATTTTATTGGCTAGATTTTCAAATTCTTTAGTAAATTTTTCCTGAAGTTTTTCCAGCTCGTTCCGTTGTTCGTTCAGTTTACGCTCTAAATGATCATTTTGGGAATTTCGTTTGATTAATTCTGAATTTAAAAAATCCTTTTCCTTCCGAATGGCCTCCCGTTCTTCAATAGTGTGCTGAAAGCGTTCGTTTAATTTATCTTCTTGCTCCCGAAGCTGTTCAATACGCTCTTCCAGTTTGCCACTTTCCGAAGTATGTCGTAAGCGTGCAATTAGGTTTCCTACATAAGCCCCGGCTAGGGCTGAAATAATTCCAATTAAAAATACAATAAAGGGTTCGCTCATTATTCAGAATAGATATAGTCTAGGTCTATAGATTGGTTTGAAGTGTCCAATCCGTTAATTAAATAGGTTAGGGTGCCTCTTGTGTAGAAGGTTTCTCCAGTAAAATCTATGGGCTGTAAGACATACGTCTGGTTATTGCCATCTTTAAGTTGTATGTAAGCATACCTATAAGCACCTTCCACTTGGAATGATTCTGAAGCAGTCGCTGGTGATAAACTTGGAATGGTAAGGTTTTGGCCTTGAATTTCGACCTGTACCTCCAGTAGTTCAGCATCTGTATTATTTTTAACGATCAAATTAAGGTTTTCAGAAGAACCCTCATCTTTATTACAGGATACAAAGGCTGTAATAAGCATCAGCAATAAGAATATTTTTTTCATAGCTAAGAGTCTTTCAGTATAAATTTACCAATTTTTTCATCGAACTGCACAGTGTCTTTAGGGAAAAGTGACTCAAATTTACCTTCTTCAATAAGTTGACAGGGGTCATTATACGAAAACCCTTCTGGGGAAAGTACCATCATTTCATCACTTAACTGAATCGCCAAATCAATTTCATGGGTAGAAAAAAGAATGGTTTTTTGGGTTTCCCGGGTTAGTTTTTTCAATAGTTTCAGCACATAAGCTCTGTGGTATAAATCCAAATGAGTGGTGGGCTCGTCTAAAAGAATCAATGGCGTATCTTGAGCTAAAGCGCGGGCAATTGCTACCCGCTGTAACTGTCCGTCGCTTAATTCAAAACACTTTCGAGCTGCCAATTTTTGGGTGTCGGTAATGGCCATGGCCCATTTAATTTTTTCGATATCCTTTAAAGTGAGCTTTCCTAACCAATTTGTATAAGGTTGCCTTCCCAAAGAAATGAATTCATAGACACTTAAATTTTTGGAAGAAGGGGCTTCCGTTAATACAACACTTAATTGTGTTGCCAGTTCCAAGGCGTGATAGGATTTTAGAGGCTTTTCATTCAAAAAAACGGTTCCGTTGAGTGGTTTCTGCATTCCCGATAGCGTTCGAAGCAAAGTTGATTTTCCAATACCATTGGCCCCTACCAAACCTATTAGCTTGCCCGCTTCGAACTGAAAAGAGATATTTTCTGCAACAACCAAAGGCTGCTTTTTGGAAAAATATCCAACGGAAAGATTTGTTGCTTCCAATATGGGATGTGATACTGTCTCGCTCATCTAAAAAAATAGTTTTCTTTTTCGAACCAATAACCAAATTACCACAGGAGCTCCAACTAAAGAGGTAATGGCGTTGATGGGTAAGGTAAATTCACTAAAAGGAACTTGTGCTAAAGTATCGCATAAAAGCATAATGATGGCACCAATCAATAATACCGCTGGGAGTAAAACCCTATGATTGGATGTGGTAATCCATTGTCGGGTAATATGGGGCACAGCCAAACCAATAAAGGCAATTGGACCTGCGAAGGCCGTAATGCTACCTGCCAAGATGCTGGTGGAAAAAATGATGAAAAGGGTCGTCTTTTTTAAATGCACTCCAAGGCTTTTGGCATAGTTTTCCCCTAATAATAATGCGTTTAATGATTTAACGGAAGCGAAGGCAATAAGCAGTCCTATGGAAACACTTATTCCCAAGATGCTCAATCCTTCCCAAGAGAGATTTCCCAGGCTTCCAAACGACCAAAAAACATATTGTTGCAATTTTTCAGCACTACTAAAATACGAAAGTACGGCTACCACTGCAGAAGTAACACTTCCAAACATTAATCCAATAATTAAGATGGCCATGGTATCCTTTACTCGAAATGTCACTACCAAAACCGCCAATAATACCAGGAAACTTCCTAAGGCAGAAGCGATAACCAAGCTCCAGGTGTTTAAAAGAAATCCACTTAAAATCCCTCCAAAAGCTCCTGCGCCTAAAATTAAGACGGCCACTCCTAAACTGGCCCCACTACTTAGCCCTAGCACAAAAGGACCAGCCAGTGGGTTTCTAAATAAGGTTTGCATGAGTAAACCGGCAGCGCCCAATCCCGCACCTACACCTATAGCAGTTAAGGCCTTGGGTAAACGGTAGTGAATAATTATATACTGCCAAGTAGACTTTTCAATACTTTCTCCTAACAAACTTGCGGCAATTTCCTTTAAAGGAATCGACACGGAACCCAAGCTAAGATTCAACAAAAAGCTCCCAATCAAAACTATGGTAAGTAGCATAAATATTTTGTGATAGCTTTTCTGTAAATCCATTATTGAAGGGGTTCAAAAAAGTACAATGGGTAATCGGGTAATACTTCTGGATGGAGAATTTTAATCAAATCCTTTAAAACCAAATCGGGTCTATTGGGTGCCAATTCGTAATAAACGACTCCACCTTTGGGACCTTTTTTAGTAGTAAAGCTATAGATTTTTTTCTCTTGGAAGGCTTTAAATTGCGTGTAAACAGTATGGGCTTCCTCCATTTGTTGATAACTATAAAACTGACTGGGACCTATCCAAAAATCGGCGTTTTTACCTTTTTCCAGAACACTTTCCAAGTTTAGGGACAGGCTGCCGGTACCTTCAGTATCCTTCCATAAATAGGCGCCATGGGCATCTTCAATAAATTGTGCTCCCCAGCTTCCACCTTGTGGTAAATACCATACATCCCGAAACATAGCGCCACTCAAGACAGTAGGTTTTTCGGAAGTCGTTTCAGCAAGTAATTTTGCTTCTTGATAGTTTTTTTCAATGGTAGAAAAAATACGATCTGCTTCTTTCTCTTTTCCGAAGAGTACCCCGAAAAACTTAATCCATTCGGCTTTTCCCAAAGGATGGGTCTCGGTCCAATCGGCATTATAAAGTACGGGAATCCCTGTTTTTTGAAGCGTAGCCACGGTGGTGTTTTGCCCTTCCACGGCAAAGGTGATGAGGGCATCGGGGTTTAAATCGATAAGAACCTCGGTGTTCAAGGACTCGTTCTTTCCTAGCTCTACGATAGTACCATTGTCGATTAACTTTCGGGTTTTTTCGGAAGAAACATAATCCAAATTAGGAAATCCTTTTAAGCTTTTTTCTACCTGGAGCATTTCTAAAGAGGGAATATGTGTCGTTGAGGTTACCACGATGGATGTAAGCGGTACTTGCACCACTGCATCAAAAGTATCCTCCTTGTCCACAGAAGTTTCATTTTTTTTCAATAAGTACCGAAAGCTAGTGTTGCTTCCAGGCCATGGTTCTGTAAGGGTTACGATACTATAATCTTGATGATGGGAAATTTCCAATCCGTTGGCATAGGAGATGGAGGAGAAAGTACTTTCAGAAACTTTAGGCTCTTTATCTTTAGAGCTTTGGTTTTTGCAGCTAACCAGCACCAGGATCATGAAAAAAACAATAAATTTTTGCATCTTCAAAAATAATGGTTTTTATAGGGCAAATACAATTTATAAAAATGTAATTTTGTTTCGATTTATGGTTTTTCCTTTTTCATAAAGGAAATTAAAAGGGAATTCGGTGTAATTCCGAAGCTGTTCCCGCAACTGTAAGCCGTCTGTAATTTACAGATAGCGCAATGCTTCAAAACCACTGCTTGCCTAGGCAAGTGGGAAGGTTTGCGCGAAAGGTAAGCCAGGAGACCTGCCATTTTCAAACTATCATGTCAAACTTTCGGGATAAAAGTTTGGATGTAGAAGACTTTCGGTTTTTTATATTCCTTTGCTTTTTCCGTTTTAAAAACTTTAAAATGAGAAAAATTTTATGTTTGGTGGCTGTTCTATTCGCCACAAGTACTTCTTTATTGTCACAACAGGTAACACCACTGGATTCCTTGCAGCAATTGGATGCTGTGCATGTAGATACCAAGATTCCCATAGACCGGAAAAATAGTGGAAAAACCGTTACGGTTATCAATTCTGCCCAGTTGGAGCAAAACGCTGGGAAGTCGGTAGCACAAGTACTTAATGAGGTAGCAGGCTTCGAGTTAAACGGTAGCCAGAGTAATAATGGGCAAACCTTGGGCTATTATATTCGTGGAGGGCGAAACCGTCAGGTATTAATTGTTGTGGACGGAGTTCCCATTAATGATGCTTCCCAAATTGCCAATGATTTCGATTTACGGTTACTTCCGGTAGGAACCATTGATCAAATTGAAGTGATGAAAGGTGCTTCCAGTGTGCTCTACGGAAGTGGTGCTGCCACAGCAGTAATTAGTATTACGACCAAGAAAGCTTCCTCAAAAAGATTTGCCTTACACACTACAACTGTTTTTGGCACCGATCGCTCTACCGAAGAGGATCGTTATGGAGTGAACGCACTCACTAACAGTTTGCATGCCAGTGGAACGCTGGGCTCTTTTTTTTACCAAGCGAGCGTGAACCATAAATACACCAATGGTATGTCTGCCATTGCTGCCCCAAAAGGGCAACCTTTGTTTGACGAAGATGTATTTAATAACTTTAACAGCAGGATCAACCTTGGGGTTCATATTTCCCCAAAAATTAAGATGAGTCAATTTGTGGCTTTCAGCAAACTTCAGGCTGGGTTTGACGATTTCGGATATTTGGATGCCAATTACCAAAATGAAACCGAACAGTTTCGTACAGGAGGACATTTTGAGTGGAAGTACCGCAAAGGAAAATATGTTTTTAATGATAATTATTCTTTACTGAAGAGAACAATTTCTTCATCTTTCCCTGCAAAGTACGAATCCAAAACCTATACCTTCGATAATTACCTGCAACATCATTTGTTAAAAGGCGTGAATGTGGTGTTGGGGTTACAAGGGAATTTCAGCAAAATGAATTCGTTTACCATTCCTTTTGGCACGTCCCAGTTTTCTCAAGATGTAAATGAAGCTACCGCGAACTTCAATTTTTTTGATCCCTATGTAAATGCTTTGTACATCAGTGATTTTGGGCTTACCGTAAGTGCGGGCGGACGTCTCAACCTGCACAGCTTGTACGGAAACCATTTTGTGTATCAACTAAATCCATCGTATCGTTTAGACTTCAATAGTTACGCACTCAAATTTTTGGGATCTTACAGTACCGCCTATATTACGCCTTCCTTGTTTCAAATTTATGATCCTATTTATGGAAACGAAAACTTAAATCCGGAGGAGAATACCACTTTGGAAGGAGGGTTGGAGTTTTCAAAAGGAAAAAAGTTTCGGGTAAGTATGGTTTATTTTACACGAAAGGTTGAAAATTATGTGGATTTTATAACCATAGACCCCGATAACTTTGTATCCCAGTACCAGAACATTTCAGAAACGTTTGAAGCGAGTGGGGTAGAAGTGGAACTTGTAGCGGCAGTGGGGAAAAAGTGGAATACTTCGGCCAATTATACCTATACAAACCCAGAAGAGCGTTTTGCACTTCGAATTCCAGAACACAAAGTGAATGTATCCTTAAACTATGAACCCGATGAAAAAACAAATTTCAATGTAAGTTTTCAACAACTTTCAGAGCGGGAAGACTCCTTTTTTAATTCTACTACTTTCGAGAATGAAACCATTACTTTAGAAAGCTATCATGTATTTGGTTTTTTTGCAAGCCGGCAGGTCACTAAAAACATTCAGTTATTCTTAGGTTTGGACAACTTGCTAGATACCGAATTTGAAGAACTTTACCGCTACCAAACGCGAGGTCGAAATGTTCGCTTAGGCTTTACCCTAACTATTTAGTTCCTTTTACGTACATGATTTGGTATGCGGGTTGTAGCGCTTTGCTTTCAGAGACCGTTTCCAAGAAAAACATCCCGCTTCGGGTTGGCATGGGCATTCCGGTAATTTCTGAAAGGGCGGTAGCAAGCAGCGGTTCATTCTCATTCCCTAAAATACCTAGGTTACTGTAATCTTCAGGCTGATCAATGTTGGGGATTAACCCATTGTCATAACCCGTATTGTCATTGGCATTGGCTGTTTGAAAAACCAAAGGTAGCATGGCATAAGTATGGTCGGGATTGGCTTCAGCACGTCTAAAATTGGGTGCAGGAGCATCATATAATAAAAAGGAAGCTTGGTACTTGCCGGTAGTATTGGTTCCTATTTGAACCACTTCAATATAAGGTGCCAGGCCATTAATAACCAATTCACTAGCGGAAGCTGTACGGGGCCCTGTTAGGATGTACACTTTGCTAAGGTTCAAACTATTTATAGTCTCAGAATTGTCTTGAAAATTATCGAGAAATACTCCGTCTTGTGCATAATCGGACTGACGGTCTTCATTCCATTGTTCTTTGTAGAAAACCTGAGAGGTAAATTGGCCGGTAATCATACTGGCCAAATAAGTAGCCGTCAATACAGAACCACCTCCATTATAGCGAAGATCCAATACCAGATCGGTTACCCCTTCACTTTTGAACTGCCCAAAAACACTATTTAATTGAGAATCAAAATCACTGGTAAATGCATTGTACATTAAATAACCGATTTTCTGGCCATTGATAGTAAAGGTCTTTGTTTCAAAAATAGGGTTCTCGGTATATTGGGTTTTGGTAAGTTCAACACTTTCCCCTGTAGCAACGATATTGGTGCCATCAAAAGTGGCAAGACCAATAGTATAGGTATCTGGCGTTAAAAGCTCATTATAATTCGATTCTGTCAATTGCTCACCGTCAATAGTATTGAAAATCATGCCTCGTTCCAGTCCTTCTGCTTCCGCATCGGTATTGGGAAGTACATAACGTATGTATCCAAAAATACGATCTTCTCCTTCCCCGGGATAAAATACCAGTCCGAATTCCATTCCATTGTTCAAGGAATTTCCAGCCAGGGCATTCTCTAATACCACATAATCATCATACAACCGGCTAAATCGGTCTTGAGGTGCCATGAGATAGTCAAAAAATGATTCGGGGGTATCGTAGGAATTTAAAAAAGCTTGGTATGCTTCGTCCGAAGCAAAATAATCGTTGGCTAACTCGGGTGTTTCCGATTTATAGAGATAGAAAAAATTTAATCCACGGTAAATAAAATCATTTATTTCAGAAGCCGTAGCAGGGGTTACAGTATCGTCTTGGTCTTCAAAACAAGACACGAAAGTTACCGAGATAAGGAATAACAGTAGGAGTAGGGACTTTTTCACAAGGCAAAAATTTAAATGAATTTTCTTTACAACCCCTAAAATAGGGACATTATTGTAATTTGTAATTGAAATGTAACAAAAATATTCTTGATTCGTCGTAATGATAGAACGGCATCAAAAATGCGTTAACCTAACCAACTATGAAACAAAAGGAATTTTTGGCAACAGTGCTTCCGGTAAAGGACAAGTTGTACCGTTTGGCAAAACGACTTTTGGTTTCGCAGGAAGAAGCGGAAGATGCTGTTCAGGAAGTTATTTTGAAATTATGGAAGGGTAAAAACCGTATGAAAGATTACAAAAACCCAGAAGCTTTTGCTATGACAATGACTAAAAATTATTGTCTGGACCGATTAAAATCCAAGCAAGCTTCTAACCTTAAAATTGTTCACAGCAATTACCAAAATGATGAAAATCTTCAGAAAAAGGTAGAAGTGAATGACGGGGTACAATTGGTTTTTGAGATTATGGAAACCTTACCCGAAAAACAGCGAATGGTCCTTCAATTAAGGGACGTAGAGCAATTCGAATTTCATGAGATTTCCGAAATGACCGACATGAACGAGACAGCCATCCGCGTGAATTTATCACGTGCCCGTAAAGCGGTTCGAGATCAATTACTAAAACAATACAACTATGGAGTTAGCTAAGATTTCAGCATTACTGGAAAAGTATTTCGAGGGAAATACCACCCTAGCCGAAGAAACCCAATTAAAGGAATTCTTTACGAGAGGAGAAGTACCTCCAAATTTGGTGCAATACAAACCCCTTTTTGAAGGATTTGCCATAGCCAGAGAGGAAAAACTTTCTAAACAGATTGCATTACCAAAAGAAAAAGACACTTCCTCTTTCTGGAAATGGGGAATTGCCGCTTCCTTTGTATTGCTTTTAGGAATCTCCAGTGCTTTCTTTTTTGGAAACACAGGACTTTCCCAAGAAGAACAAGAAGCCTTGGCTGCTTATAATAATGCTAAGGAAACCATGTTGCTCCTTTCTGAAAATCTAAATAAAGGGGCTTCTAAAGTCACCTACTTTGAAGAGTTTTCAGAAAATGCATCCACATTACAAGTCATTAATCAATTTAACGAAACAACAAGTAAATATTTAAAATAACCCATACTTAATTTATAACACGATGAAAAAGACACTCTTACTTATTGCAATCATTTTAGCTCCCATGGTGGGGTTTTCACAGGGATTCTTCGATAAATTTGAAGATGAAAAGGATGTCACCGCTGTGGTAGTTACCAAGAACATGTTTAAGCTTTTGGCTGAAATCGATATCGAATCAGACGATCCTGAAGTGAAAGACTATATGGAAATGGTGAACAGCCTCGACAATATTAAAATTTACATTACTGAAAATAAAGAAGTCGCTGGCCGTATGAAGTCTTCCGTAACACAATACCTTTCTAAATCCAATGGATTAAACGAATTGATGCGTGTAAAGGAAGATACCAAAAACATCAAATTCTATTCGAAACAAGGAAAAGACCAAAGTCATGTAAGCGAATTATTAATGTTCCTAGAAGGTGATGTAGACGGAAAAGACGGAACCATCATCATGAGCATTACCGGAAATATCGATTTAAAGCAAATCTCAAAGCTTACCAAACAGATGAACATTCCAGGAGGTAACGAACTCGAGAACCTAGAAAAGAAAGGATAAAAAACACAACACTATGACAACCGCCGTAAAATATGTAACCTTACTTGCCTTAGCATTAGCGGCTATGGTAAGTTGCGACAATGGAAAATCACTGCAACGCTATCTTGTGGATAAGCAGGAAGACGACCGATTCCTGAAAGTGGATATCGCAACCAGCCTTTTTATGGCTGAAGAAAATAACTTCACTGAAGAAGAAAAGGATATTTTCAGTACCATCAAGAAAATAAATGTAGTCGCTTATCCCGTAAAAAGTGGAAATGAAGCAGAATACGAATCGGAAAAGGCTATTGTGAAAGGGATCATCGATCAAGAGAAATACAAAACCTTAGGTAAGGTAAAATCTAACGATATGATGATGACCATGAAATACCTTGGAGAGGAAACCGCCATAGATGAAGTAATCGTCTTTGCAAGTAGCAGTGAGAAGGGATTTGGAGTCTTCCGATTGCTTTGTGACGACATGCGACCCGATCAAGCTTTGAAGCTAATGAACACCTTGGAGCGCGGGGATATCGATTTAAGCAAACTTTCGGGAATCGAAGGCATGTTTGAAGCAATGTAACCGAGTATTCAATAAAATAAAAAGCCTCGATTTTCGAGGCTTTTTTTATATTCAAATTCCAGTATAATTACCCGGAGTGATTTTTCGCATTTCTGCTTTTATCGCTTCGGAAACTTCTAAGGTTTCAATAAAATCGGCAATGGATTTTTGGGTCACAGCTTCGTTGGTTCGTGTTAACCCTTTTAAAGCTTCATATGGGTTGGGATAAGCTTCCCTCCTTAAGATGGTTTGAATGGCTTCGGCAACCACCGCCCAATTGTTTTCGAGATCCTCTTTAAACTTCGCTTCATTCAGCAATAATTTGTTCAATCCTTTTAAGGTAGATTGAAAACCGATTAATGTATGGCCTATAGGAACCCCAATGTTTCGCAATACGGTACTATCGGTTAAATCCCTTTGCAAACGGCTTATGGGAAGCTTCGCGGCCAAATGTTCAAATAAGGCGTTGGCAATTCCTAAATTTCCTTCGCTGTTTTCAAAATCGATAGGATTTACCTTGTGAGGCATCGCGCTGGAACCTATTTCCCCTTTTTTGATTTTCTGTTTAAAATAATCCATGGACACATAGGTCCAGATATCACGATCTAAATCGATTAGGATGTTATTGATCCGCTTTAAGCCATCAAATAAGGCGGCCATATGGTCGTAATGCTCTATTTGAGTGGTTGGAAAGGAATGGTGCAAACCTAGTTGCTCTTGCACGAACTGTGTTCCAAACGCTTTCCAGTCCGTATTGGGATAAGCAACTTTATGAGCATTGAAATTTCCCGTGGCGCCTCCAAATTTAGCAGCACTTTTAATGTCATTCAGTAAATCCAACTGTTCTTCCAAACGTACTACAAACACTTCAATTTCTTTTCCCAAACGTGTTGGAGAGGCCGGTTGGCCATGAGTCCTTGCCAGCATGGAAACGTCTTTCCAATCTTGTGATAATTCCTTCAACTTGTTTTTTACTTCAAAAAGCATGGGAATATATACGTCGTTCATCGCTTCTTTCAAGGAAAGCGGAACCGCGGTATTATTGATATCCTGAGAGGTAAGTCCGAAGTGAATAAACTCCTTGTGTTTCTGAAGGCCTAAGGCATCAAATTGTTCTTTGATGAAATATTCCACGGCTTTTACATCGTGGTTGGTCACTTTTTCGATGTCTTTGATTTTCTGGGCGTCTTCGGAAGAAAAATTGGTATAGATTTTCCGAAGCGAAGCAAACAACGCTTTGTCAAAATCCTTTAATTGCGGCAAGGGTAAATTTACCAAGGCAATAAAGTATTCAATTTCTACCTGAACCCGGTACTTGATTAAGGCTTCTTCCGAAAAAAAGGGAACCAGGCTTTGGGTTTTGGAGGCATAACGCCCATCGATGGGGGAAATGGCTTGTAAAGCGTTTGTAGACATGATTTTTATTTTGAAAAGGCAAAGATACCATTTCTTAAAAAGAAATTAGGAGCGCGCTTTCTGAATTTTCTCTAGGATCTTCTTTCCCCGTGATTGATACCCCGCCGAACCTTGGTGCAGGTTCGCTTCCAAGATCGATTTCAATTCGGGGTGAATCCAATCTTTTTCAGTACCTAAATAATACAAGCAAGTCATGGCCCGTGCTTGGCAGGCCACTTTTTGAGGGGAAATCATCCAATCGAAGCTACACTCGGTCAAGGTTTTCTTATGACTTTCGGAAAAAGTCTCCACCAAAAGAGGATCTTTGGTTTTATAATTGGCAATCACTAGAAGTTCACAAATATGCGAAAGCGACCGGACCGAGCCATGGTGCGTTACCTCTGGAAGCTGTTCAAAAAAATAATCCAAATACGGGTATAACAGATCGAGCTTTTCCCGGCAAACAAATTCCAATGCCCAATTGGCTTTATGGGAGATATCAGGGTCATTGGCAAAACCATACTGTAAGAGCTCTTTCAAGGTTTCCGGACGCTCCAATACCCAGAGGGCTGCATTTAGCCGGTTTTCCCGATAGGCCTTTTCATAATTGATTTGATCGAATAGCGTGCTCATAAAAAATCTTTTTGAAAGGCTTCAATTGCCAAAGGAACACCCACCGTGGCTTTTTCAGAAAAAACCTTTACCCGATCTGTAGCGTCAATTGAAGGTTTGGGATCTATGAAATAGATGGGCACACGGGCATGGGCATACTGTATTAAACTTGCCGCAGGATATACCTGCATCGAAGTACCTACAATAAATACGGCATCTGCAATATCCATAAAATCGATAGCCGTTTCCATCATAGGTACGGCCTCCCCAAACCATACAATATGGGGCCGCATTTGGAAGCCATTTTCGCAAACATCTCCAAGAACAATGTCTTTTTTCCACTCTTTTACGGTGTCCTCATGATAAGTGCTCCGGGCTTTTAGCAACTCTCCATGTAAGTGGATTACCCGGGTACTTCCGGCACGTTCGTGTAAATCGTCTACATTTTGGGTAATGATGGTGACTTCATGTTGCTTTTCTAGTTCGGCTAGGGCTACGTGGGCCGTATTGGGTTGCACTTGCAATAACTGCTTTCGTCTTTGGTTGTAAAATTCAAGCACCAACCCTGGGTTTTTATGAAAGCCTTGTGGGGACGCCACCTCCATGACATCATGTCCTTCCCACAGACCATTGCTGTCCCTAAAGGTTTTTAAACCACTTTCGGCACTCATCCCGGCTCCCGATAATACCGCAATTTTCATAACAATGCTTTTTTATATCTTCGTTTTAAAATTACACATTCCTATTGAATTTACAATTGTTTGAATACCTGCAATCTTATCTCACCGAACACCGGAAAGAACTTTTTAAGGAAGTGCTGGAAAAGCGCACTCAGCATTTTACAGTCGTGACCGAAGATGTATACCAGTTACATAATACGAGTGCTGTGATGCGTAGTTGCGATGTCTTTGGAATTCAGGATTTACATGTCATAGAAGAGCGTTTGGGAAAGCGTGTGGACCGCGAAATTGCCATGGGTGCCCAAAAGTGGGTCAACATTCATCGATATCCCAGCTCCCAAAAATGCATTCAGGAACTCCGGAAAGAGGGGTATCAAATTATCGCTACTACCCCTCACAACGATTCTACCTTGCTTCATGAGTTTGATGTTTCCCAAAAGAGTGCTTTTTTCTTCGGAACGGAAAAAGCCGGACTTAGTGAAGCGGTCATGCAGGAAGCCGATGGTTTTTTGAAGATTCCCATGTATGGCTTCACTGAAAGTTTGAATATTTCGGTCTCGGCGGCTATTATCCTTCAGGAGGTGGTTACCCGTATGCGACTGGAAAATGTATCTTGGCAACTTTCCGAAGCAAAAAAAATGGAATTACAGTTTTTATGGACCAAACAATCCATTAAAAACGTTGAAAAAATCATAGCAAGGGTACAGAACGAAAAAAAATCGTAAATTTAAGATTCAACCAACAAACCAATTATTTATATGATTGCCATCTACATCATAGCCGGAATTATCGCTTTGGTTCTTTTACTGGCGGCCATTGCTCCCAAGAAATACAATGTAAACAGAAGTATCGTTATTGATCGACCAATAGGCGAGGTTTTTGATTATTTGAAATATGTAAAAAACCAAAAGTATTGGGGCCCTTGGCAATCCAGGGATCCAGACATGAAGCAAACCTTTACGGGGATAGATGGAACCATAGGCTTTGTTTCTGCTTGGGAGAGTGATCACAAGCAAGTAGGGGCTGGCGAACAGGAAATCACCAAGATAGAGGAAAAAGCCCGTATTGAAACCGAATTACGGTTTTTAAAACCGTTTAAGTCGGTTAGCCATGGATATTTGGAGACCTATGAACAGGTAGGGAATAAAACCAAAGTGATCTGGGGATTTCACGGAAATAATAAATTTCCCTTCAGTATCATGATGTTATTTTTTAATATGGACAAGGCCGTGGGTAAGGATTTTGAGGAAGGTCTTGAAAAATTAAAGAATATTTTAGAGAAATAAATTTCATTCTTCGTTACTTAGTATTCACTTAAACATTCAGCAGTGATGAAACACAACACTTTTGCTTGGATTGAAATTCCCGTGACCAACATGGAACGGGCAGTAGGCTTTTATGAAGCGGTTTTTCAGAAAAAACTCAAGCAGGTAGATTTTGGTGGATTGCTCATGGCTTGGTTCCCAGACGCGGGTAGGGATGTCCCCGGTGCCACGGGAACCTTGATTCAACAAGAAAGCTACATTCCCAGTAAAGAGGGGCCTTTGGTTTATTTTTATAGCGAAAATATACAGGAAGAGCTTGATCGTGTGGAAGCTGCTGGCGGAAAAATTTATCAACCCAAAACCCAAATTTCTGAAGAGCATGGCTACATGGGGGTGTTTATAGATTCGGAAGGAAACAGGGTAGCGTTACATTCCAATCAATAAATCATGAAACTCGTCTTTGCTACGCATAATCAAAATAAATTTACGGAAGTCCAAACCTTAATGCCTGGCCATGTAGAATTGTTAAGCCTGAATGATATAGGCTGCCATGAGGAAATTCCTGAAACAGCCAATACGATTGATGGAAATGCGATTTTAAAAGCCGAGTATGTAAATAGGCATTACGGTTATAATTGCTTTGCCGACGATACCGGACTCGAAGTGAGTTCCCTTAATGGGGCGCCTGGTGTGTATAGTGCCAGGTACGCGGGACCTGCCAAAAGCGACCAGGCCAATATGAAAAAGCTTTTGGAAGACATGAAAGACATTGAAGATCGTTCGGCCCGCTTTAAAACGGCCATTGCTCTGTCGTTACGGGGAAATCAAAATTTGTTTTTAGGTATTTGTGAAGGGACCATTACCCAAGAGCCCAGAGGGGAGAAAGGTTTTGGTTACGACCCTGTATTCCAGCCCATTGGTTTGCAGGAAACCTTTGCTGAAATGTCCCTTTCCCAAAAAAGTGAAATAGGGCACCGTGGCAAAGCCATGCGCCAATTGCTGCAGTATCTTTCCCTAAATAATTCTTAATAGGTAGTTTGCATGTCATTTTAAAAACTATCTTTGCGCAAAATTCCTCAAGGTGGGGAAGTGTTGCAGCAGAAGCGTAAGGGTTTACTAGAGTCGTTTGCTTCCCGCCAACACATAACTAGTAAACGTTTATATGACAACATTTCAATCACTTGGATTGGAGGAACACCTTCTTCAAGCCATTAATGACTTGGGTTTTGAAACACCCAGCGAAGTTCAAGAGAAAACCATCCCTATTTTATTGGAACAGGAAACCGACATTGTTTCCTTGGCACAAACCGGAACGGGTAAAACCGCTGCCTTTGGTTTTCCCATGCTTCAAAAAATTGATGTAAACAGCCGTACCACGCAAGGCTTGATCCTTTCTCCTACGCGGGAACTGTGTTTGCAGATTACTTCCGAATTAAAACTTTACGGAAAATACCTAAACGGTCTTAATGTAGTAGCCATCTATGGAGGAGCCAGTATTAGCGAACAAGCCCGTCAAATCAAGAAGGGAGCACAGATTATTGTGGCCACGCCTGGAAGAATGAAGGATATGATTGGGCGTAACATGATCGATATTTCCAAAATTGAATATTGTGTCTTGGATGAAGCCGATGAGATGTTGAACATGGGCTTTTATGAAGATATTACCGATATTCTTTCACACTCTCCAAAAGATAAAAGTACGTGGCTATTTAGTGCGACCATGCCGAAAGAGGTAGCAACGATTGCTAAAAAATTCATGCACCAGCCATTGGAAGTAACGGTAGGAAGCAAGAATGTGGGTGCAGATACGGTTACCCACGAATACTTTTTGGTAAATGCAAGGGACCGGTACCAAGCGTTGAAACGGTTGGCCGATGCGAATCCAGATATTTTTTCCGTGGTGTTTTGTAGAACCAAGCGGGACACTCAAAAGGTGGCCGAGATGCTTATTGAAGACGGCTACAATGCTGCGGCGTTGCACGGCGATTTGAGCCAGAACCAAAGGGATTTGGTCATGAAATCTTTCCGAACCCGTCAAATTCAGATGTTGGTCGCTACCGATGTGGCGGCACGTGGGATTGATGTAGACGATATCACGCACGTAATCAACTACCAACTACCCGATGAGATTGAAACCTATACCCACCGAAGTGGACGTACCGGACGTGCTGGAAAGACAGGGGTTTCCATGGTTATTGTCTCCAAAAGTGAACAACGTAAGATCAAGCAGATTGAAAAAATCATTCAGAAGTCCTTCATTAAAAAGGAGGTGCCTTCTGGGATTGAAATTTGCGAGCGACAACTGTTTCATTTAGCCAACAATATCAAGGATACCGAAATCAATCATGAGATTGACATCTATTTACCCAAGATCAATGAGGTGTTAGAAGGTTTTTCTAAGGAAGAATTGATTAAAAAAGTATTTTCAGTAGAATTTACAAGATTTTACAACTACTATAAAAAAGCAAAGGATTTAAACGTAGAAGGTGGAAAAGACACTAGCGGAGAAGACTTTTCGAAAAAGTATTCTGAAGACAGTACCCGTTATTTTATCAATTTAGGAAGAAAAGACGGATTGCAATGGATGGATTTGAAAGACTTGATCCGTGAAATCACCGATCTAGGGAAGGATGATGTATTCCATGTGGATACTATGGAAACTTTCTCATTCTTCAATACCGATTCTGCTCATATCGATAAGGTTTTGGAGGCTTTCAAAGGCGTTCAGTTTAATGATAGAAACGTCGACATTGAAATTTCCAAAGATAAAGGCGGCCGGAACCGTGGAGGTGGAAAAGGTGGTAACAGAGGAAAAGGGAAAGGCCATAGAAAAGGCGGCGGCGGAAAAAGAGGCAAGTTTAATGATGACCGTCCCAAGTTTAAAGGAAAGAGTCGTCGTAAAGAATCCCGTCCCAAGGAAAAAGGTACCGGCGGGAAACGCCGTAGAAGAATGTAATTTGCTTAAAATTCCTGCCTTAACGAAACTTTGGCAGGAATTTAGCGTCTAAATATGTAACTTTACGATTTAGAGAATGCTATGAAACACTTCCAATTACTTTTATTTTTTATTTGTCTTCCTTATTTAGGATTTGCTCAAGATAATGAGGAAACTTCAGAAAGTGAAGTGATTAAGGGAGTGGTTTTAAACGATGCGACCGATCAAGCACTTGAAAATGTAAATATTGTTAACCTCAATCAAGTAATAGGAACCACTACCAATAAGGATGGGGAGTTTCAACTTCGCGCAGCCGTAAATGATACCTTGTATTTTTCCTATTTAGGGTTTAAATCCCTTCGGGTACGCGTTACCAATGACTGGTTGAAATACGGAAATATTAAAGTTAAAATGACCGAGTTGGGAATCGCTTTGGAAGAAGTGGTTTTAAAGCCGGTTCAGTTAACAGGATATGTAGAAGTGGATGCGAAAATTATCCCAGTATATGATGATTACCGTTACCGTATCGCTGGAATAGGAGGAGGGTATGAAGGCGGAAAGAAACAGCCAGGAGCTGTTTCCAAAGTACTAAGCTCCATATTCAATCCAGCCGATTTTCTCTATAATGTCTTCGGAAAACGTCCTAAACAGATGCGCAAACTTCGGAAAATGAAGGAGGACGATGAGATTCGTAATTTGCTTCAATCCAAATTCGATCGGGAAACCCTTATGGCCGTATTGCAATTGGAGAAAGTGGACATCGATGAAATCCTAAATAATTGCAATTACTCCGAAAACTTCATCAAAACCGCCAACGACCTTCAAATATTGGATGCGATAAGCGAATGTTATGAAGAATACCGCGTATTGAATCGTGAAAAGGGAAAAGGATAATCGGGTATGCAATCTATCGTTGAAGCACAACATACATTTTTCCTAACACACGTCACCAAAGATGTTGCATTCAGAATAGCACAACTTCAAAAGCTGAAGCAGGTCCTTCAGGAGAATGAAGGCTTATTGTATGAAGCCATTCAGAAGGACTTTAAAAAATCTGAATTCGATACCTACACCACCGAATTGGCGCTGCTGTACCTCGAAATCAAAGATGCCATTCAGTATTTAAAATATTGGTCCCAGCCCAAACGGGTGGTGACCAATTGGATCAACTTTCCAGCCAAAAGTTATATCGTTCCAGAGCCCTTGGGGGTTTGTTTGGTGATAGGCGCATGGAACTATCCCTATCAACTTTCCCTGGCACCCGCCATAGCGGCTATTGCTGCGGGAAATACCGTGGTACTAAAACCCAGTGAGATTCCTTCGGAAACTTCGAAAGTGATGAAGCAAATTATTTCTGAAAACTTTGAGGAGCGATTTTTTGCTGTGATTGAAGGTGGAATTCCTGAAACTACTGAATTACTGAAGCAGCGTTTCGACAAAATTTTCTTTACGGGGAGTACCCAAGTGGGGAAAATAGTTTACAAAGCAGCTGCCGAAAACCTTACTCCGGTTACTTTGGAGTTGGGTGGGAAATCCCCAGCTTTTGTAACCCCTTCCTGTAACTTGAAGCGAACGGCACAGCGTTTGGTTTGGGGAAAATTTATTAATGCAGGACAAACCTGTATCGCACCAGATTATGTCTTAGTGCATGAAAGTATCGAGAAAAAATTTTTAAGCGCCTGTAAGGCAGAAATCGAAAAAGCAGACTATGCCTTTGAGAATGATAATTATGTACAAATTATCAATGAAAAGAATTTTAAGCGGCTCACAGAATTCATTACACCAAAGCATATTTATTTCGGTGGCAATACAGAGGCCTCCCAAAGGTTTATAGAACCTACTATCCTTCATGATATAGGTTTTGACGATAAGGTGATGCAGGAGGAAATCTTTGGGCCTATTTTACCGGTAATTACTTACAATGCACTCCCAAAGGCCATTCAGCAGGTACAGAAACTACCGAAGCCTTTATCATGTTATATCTTTAGCAACTCTAAAAAGGAACAAAAGCAAATTCTGAAAGAACTATCTTTTGGGGGAGGTGCCATCAATGATACCGTAATGCACATATCCAACCCAAACCTTCCTTTTGGAGGCGTGGGTCATAGCGGTATAGGGAACTACCATGGTGAGGCGGGTTTTAAAGCCTTCAGTCATTATAAAAGTGTACTTCATAAGGCCAATTGGTTGGAACTTTCTTTAAAGTACGCACCCCTAAGCAAACGAAAGTTATGGTGGATCAAACAGTTTTTTAAACTTTAAGTCAAAATAACATTATCTTAAAAATTACAGCCCTATGAAATATACTTTTACCCTACTTATTGTCCTTTTTTTCTCGCTAAATGCGAGTGCACAAAATCAGCAGTTAGAAAATAGTCCTGCACGTAACTCCCGCGGGAACATACAGACGATTACTGCCAACATTCCTTATCAAGGCTATGATGAATCCCAAGCTTATTTTGGTCAAGGGGAATATCAGGTTTTCTTGGATACGGGCGATGGTATTTTAGATCAGCCTATTTTTATTATAGGCGGATTTGATCCAGGCGATTCCCAAGATATTCCGGGATTGTATAATCGTTTAAGCTTTAATGGGGTAAATCTTGCCGATACGCTTAGGGACGAAGGGTATGATATTGTAATTGTCAATTCGCCGCAGTATACAACTGGAGGAAAATTTATAGATGGGGGTGCCGATTACATTCAGAGAAATGGATTGGTGTTGGCTGCTATTTTGGAAGAAATAAATGCTCAAAAGGTAGGGGATGCCCAAAATGTAGTAATTGGAACTAGTATGGGGGGATTGGTTTCGCAATACGCCCTAGCTTATATGGAAGCCAATAGCCTACCCCATGAAACCAGGCTGTTTATTTCTTTCGATGCGCCTCACCGGGGGGCCAATATCCCAATTAGCCTTCAATATTTATTAAATTACTTAGCAGAACAAACAGGGGATCCTACTGCCCAACAGCTAATAAGCGGAGCCCTTAGCTCTCCTGCAGCAAAGGAAATGTTGGTAGATCATTTACAAGCGCATTTGCTGCCAGGTTCTAATTACCTACAGGATCCTACCAAATTGCTTCCGGAAGGTGCCCCTAATTTTCGGGAGGCCTTTCAAACGGAAATGGACGCCTTAGGATTTCCTCAAAATGTAAGAAACGTGGCAATGATCAATGGAAGTGGTATCGGTACCACTATTGGAACTCCTGGAATGGAAGTGGTAAATACCAATCTTGAAGTAGATGCCAATACGGATATTGATGTGGCATTGTATTTTACCTCAGTGGCTTCAGAAACGCTTACGGTAACAGATGTTACGGTAAACTTTTTTAATTTTCCCATCGATTCATTTACCGCCGATGCACAATCTACGGCGTTAAGTGATGGGGTGGACAGTGCTCCTGGAGGTAGGGGGAATATTTCCGCGGCGCTTTCGGGAGGTGGAGGAAACCCGGTCTTGCAAGACTTTATTGATGCGCTTCAACAGGATAGTTATTCGTTCATTCCTACCCTAAGCTCTTTGGCTATTGAAGCCGATAACTGGTTTGCGCTACCTAACTTAAATGACTCCCCTTTTGTGAATTATCACATTCCAGATACCAATCAGAACCACGTAACCGTTACGGCTGAAAATCTTCAGTTTGCGCTGGATGAGATTAGGCAGGTTCTTGGTGTTGAAGAAAACACAAGTGCTTCCATAGTACTACTTCAAAATCCTGTAGAAGGGGAAATTCGAATAGGATTATCTCAGTCTTCAGAAACAGTAACTACAGAACTGTATTCCATTACAGGGGGGTTGATCGCCCAGAAGGAATGGAACCAACCTGGAAATGTACTTCGTTGGACACAAAATCTTTCCAGCGGGATGTATGTCTTATCTGTTTTAAACGGAACTCAAAATCAGCAATTTAAAGTGATTGTAAAATAATTATCCATGTCTATAGATTATCAAAACCCTTGGCACAAGGTTTCCGTAGGGGAAAATAGCCCCAAAGTGGTCAATGCCATTATCGAAATTCCTAAAAACACCCGTGCGAAGTATGAATTAGATAAAGAATCGGGCCTGTTGTTGATGGATCGAGTCATCTTTTCCTCTATGTACTATCCAGCCAATTATGGATTTATTCCGCAAACCTATTGCGATGATAAGGATCCTTTGGATATTTTGGTGCTTTCCCAAATTGAAATCGTTCCTATGTGTATTGTTTCCGCAAAAGTGATTGGCGTGATGCGAATGATTGATGGTGGCGAGATGGACGATAAAATTATTGCCGTTGCAGAGCACGATATGAGTGTAGGGCACATTAATGACATCGCTGAATTGCCCAACCACTTTTTAAGGGAATTGCAAACGTTTTTCGAGGACTATAAAAAACTGGAAAATAAAACCGTGGAGATTGAAGAATTTCAAGGGGTACAAACGGCACGGGAAATTGTGGAGACCAGTATGAAAGATTACCGTAAGTATATTAAATAATGCAGTCTACCTATGGTGATAGGGTTCATTCCGTAGAATGGTAAATCCGCGGTAAAGCTGCTCTATAAAAAATAATCGTACCATTTGATGGCTAAAAGTCATATTGGAGAGTGACACTTTACCTTGAGCCCTATTGTAAATTTCTTCACTAAAGCCATAAGGCCCGCCAATAACAAACACAAGGTTCTTGAGCCCGCTGTTCATTTTTTTCTGAAGAAATTGGGCAAATCCTTCCGAAGTAAGCGCTTTTCCTTTTTCATCCAATAGCACAAGTCTATCGCCAGCCTGAAGCCGTTTCAAAATCTCTGAACCCTCTGCTTGCTTTTGCTGGGCTTCACTTAAATTTTTGGCATTTTTTATATCGGGGATCATTTCCAACTGAAAACTTACATAGTGCGAAAGACGCTTTTCATAATCTTCTATGAGATGTTGTAAGTTTCCATTATCGGTTTTTCCAATGGCCAGTAAGGTAATTTTCATGCCATAAAGATAGTACTTTGTTTCCATGTGGAAGCTTGGATAAGGCTTTGGGTATTGGTTACATAAAAACTCATACTTCTTTTGTAACTTCGCATAAATTGTACGCACCATGATCTCCAAAAAACAATTCGATAAGGAAATAGCTATTATTATCGCCAATGCCATACGGGAAGATGTAGGGGATGGCGATCATAGTTCTTTAGCTTGCATCCCTGAAGAAGCAAAGGGTACGGCCCAACTCTTGGTCAAGGATGAAGGCATTATTGCGGGAGTGGAGTTTGCCAAACAGGTATTCGATTTTGTAGATCATGCTTTGGAAGTGGAAATAAAAATTCCCGATGGGAGCCCTGTGAAGTATGGCGATGTGGTGTTTTATGTATCGGGTAGCAGTCAATCCATACTCAAAGCCGAACGTTTGGTACTTAATGCCATGCAACGAATGAGCGCCATTGCGACCAAAACCCATGAATATGTAACGCTTTTGGAAGGTACCCATACTCAAATCCTCGATACTCGAAAAACCACACCCGGTATTCGTGCCTTGGAAAAATGGGCCGTAAAAATAGGTGGGGGCGAAAACCATCGTTTTGCTTTGTACGATATGGTGATGCTGAAAGACAACCACATCGATTTTTGCGGAGGCATCGGTAAAGCGATTTCAAAAACCAAAGACTATTTAAAGAAAAACCATCTGGATCTAAAAATCATCGTGGAAGCGCGCAATTTAGAGGAAATTCAGGAAATCTTGCAAAACGAAGGCGTCTATCGAATTCTTATCGATAATTTCAATTATGAGGATACCCGTAAAGCGGTCGCCATGATTGGTGATCAATGTCTTACCGAATCCAGTGGTGGCATTACCTTGGAAACCGCCCGTAAGTATGCCGAATGCGGCGTGGATTACATCTCCAGTGGGGCATTAACACACTCTGTGCATAATATGGATTTAAGTCTAAAAGCCCTTTCATGAGTGCAGAAATAGAGGAGAAATTAGACAAAATACCCGTAGTTCGTCAAGGAGTGAAATTGCTCCAACTGGTGAAGCTTCCAGGTTATAGTGGCTATTCCCTGTACGATTTTTTTGAAACCTATATTTTAGGGATTATTAAAGGCACCTTTTCCTCTAGGGCCAGTTCGGTGGCCTATAGCTTTTTTATGGCCATTTTTCCTTTTTTGTTATTTATTCTGAACCTTATTCCCTATATAAAAATTGAAAACTTTCAATACCGTTTTCTGCAGTTTATAGACGAATTATTGCCTCCCCAAACCCACGATTTCTTTTACCCTGTGATTGTGGATATTGCCTTGAATCCGCGAACAGGACTACTTTCCTTTACGTTTGTACTAACTCTGTTCTTAACGGCCAACGGCGTCAACTCTATTTTTAGTGCTTTTGAATATTCCTATTATGTAGACATTAACCGTGGTTTTTTCCGACAGTATTTGGTGGCCATCCTGGTAGCCATTTTTCTGGCAGTAATCTTACTGGTTACCGTAGGGGCTATTTTATATGGCGAATACGTGATTAATGTGCTTATGGAGGGGTACTACATTAAAAATGATATTTTTTGGATCAATATCCTACAGTTTGTGCTTTTCTTTTCCATGCTCTACGTTATAATCTCGACATTATATCATTTTGGGGTAAAAAAGGGAAGCAAAACCCGTTTCTTTTCCGTAGGGGCTTTGGTAACTACTTTATTGTTTATTTTAACTACGTATTTCTTTGGGGTGTATATCAATAACTTTGCACAGTACAACAAACTATACGGATCGATTGGGGCATTGTTGATTATGTTGGTGTATATTTGGATTAACTCCAACTTATTGTTGCTGGGCTTTGAGCTGAACGTATCTTTGAAGCGGTTAAAAGAAAATTGTAATTAAGTACTCCCGTGTATTTTATAGACGTTATTTTACCCATTCCTTTACGGCAAACCTTTACTTATGAGGTAAATAGGGATGAAGCTGCTTTTCTGAAACCCGGTATGCGGGTTGCAGTTCCCTTTGGGAAGTCGAAGGTGTATACGGCCATTGTCTATGGAGTTCATCAAAACGACCCACCTGCCTACGAAACCAAGTCCATTGACCAAATCCTGGACGAAACCCCTATCATTACCCCTGTGCAACTAAAACACTGGGAATGGATTGCCCAGTATTATATGTGTACCTTGGGGGAAGTGATCCGGGCGGCATTGCCCAGTGCTTTTCTGCTGGAAAGTGAAACCATTATTTCCTTACAAGAACAGCGGGAGATCGATGAGTCTCAATTAAGTGATGACGAATTTGTGGTTTTTGAAGCGCTTCAAAATCAGTCTTCGCTCCATATCAATGATGTTCGTAGTATTTTAGACCGAAAGTATGTGGTTGGGGTCATTCAGAATTTAATTGAAAAAGGTACCGTTACGGTAAAAGAGGAAATTTTTGAACAGTATAAACCCAAGTTAAAGCGGTATCTGAAGCTTTCCAAACCTTACGCGGAAGAAGCCAGCTTGCGCGAATTGCTGGACGAAATGTCCCGTGCGCCCAAACAACGGGAGGTACTAATGACGCTCTTCATGCTTCAGGCCACCGAAAAAAATGTAGAAAGTGTGTTGCTTCAGAAAAAAAGTGACTGTAGTGCTGCCATGATTAAAACCTTATTGGATAAAGGGATTTTGGAGGAATACTACCTTCAGAAAGACCGGGTGGAATACTTAGGCGACGCCCCTTCAGAAATCAAACAATTAAGCGAACCGCAGCAAAAGGCTTTTGAAGAAATTCAGCAACACTTTCACCAAAAAGACATTGTCCTGCTCCACGGCGTCACTTCCAGTGGAAAGACCGAGATCTATGTAAAACTGATAGATGCGTTATTGGCCACGGGAAAGCAGATCCTGTACATGCTCCCCGAAATCGCCTTGACCACCCAACTCATCAGTAGGCTTCAGCATTACTTCGGAAAAAAGGTAGCGGTTTACCATTCAAAGTATTCCAACAACGAACGGGTTGAGGTTTGGCAGCATGTATTGGCACAAAAACCCAAAGCACAGATTGTCATTGGCGCCCGATCGGCTTTGTTTTTACCCTTTCAGAATTTAGGTTTTGTGATTATTGATGAGGAACACGAACCTTCCTTTAAACAATACAACCCTGCCCCTCGCTACCATGCCCGCGATGCCGCCATTGTATTGGCACAGCTTCACGGAGCTAAGGTTTTATTGGGATCGGCCACGCCCAGCTTGGAAAGTTATTTCAATGCCATAGAAGGAAAGTATGCGTTGGTGAATTTAAAGGAGCGCTTCGGAAAGGTATTGCTGCCCGACATGGAATTGGTCGATATAAGGGACCAGCTGAAGAAACGAAAAATGAAGGGGCATTTTAGCGAGCGTTTGTTGGAGGAAATGCAGGAAGCACTGGAAAATAACGAACAAGTCATCCTATTTCAAAACCGAAGGGGGTATGCGCCCGTGGTAGAATGTACTACCTGTGGGGTTTCGCCACAGTGCCCTAACTGCGATGTGAGCTTAACCTATCACCAATATAAAAACCAATTAAAATGCCACTATTGTGGTCATACCATGGCCATGCTCATTTCCTGCATGGCTTGTGGGAATGAAACCTTAGATGAAAAGGGATTAGGAACCGAACAAATAGAGGCAGAAGTAAAGGCCCTTTTTCCAGAGCATACCGTAGCCCGTATGGACCAAGATACCACAAAGGGAAAACATGCCTATGCCAAGCTCATTGAGCGCATGGAAGAAAAAGAGATAGCTATTTTGGTGGGAACCCAAATGTTGGCCAAGGGACTGGATTTTCGGGAAGTGACCTTGGTGGGGGTGATGAATGCCGACAATCTATTGAATTTCCCCGATTTTAGGGCCCACGAACGAAGCTTTCAGTTATTGCAGCAAGTATCGGGTAGGGCTGGGCGTACCCAGAAACGCGGGAAGGTAATCATACAAAGCTATAATCCGTACCATCAAATCCTTCAGCAGGTAACGACCAATAACTATGAGGAAATGTTTGCGGAACAGGTGGAAGAGCGCTACCAATTTAAATACCCTCCTCATTACCGTTTGGTAAAGATCACTTTGAAGCATCGTAATTTTGGAACCATGGACAAAGCCTCGCAATGGTTGGCGCAGGTGCTTCGAATGGCTTTAAAAGAGAATGTATTAGGACCTGTGAGTCCGCCGGTAGCAAGGATACGAAATGAGTACCTTACCCATATTTTGGTGAAAATACCGAAGGAGCAGTCTTTGGCAAAAACCAAAGGCTATGTACAAAATTCACTACAAAAATTCAATGCAGTGAAAGAATTTGCCCGGGTAAAAGTAGTGGTGGATGTAGATAATTATTAGCGCATGGAAGCGGCCAATGCTTCTACCAAATCGGCTTTTCTATTGCGACTTAGCGGAAGTTGTTCCTTATCCAATTCAATCATCTTGCTATTGTATTTCTCCACTTTGTCGAGATTGACAATATACGATTTATGAATTCGAAGGAAGCGGTCGCTGGGAAGCAAGGCTTCAAAAGCTTTCATGGTCGAGAGCACCACTAACGCATCATGCTCGGTCACCAATTTTACATAATCGCCTAAGGCTTCAATGTAGCGAAGTTCATTTAAGAAAACCTTCCGTTTTTTGAGGTTGCTTTTCACAAAGATGAAATCCTCTTCGTCAAAACCTTCTTCGTTCTTGATCTTATAATTGGTGATGGCCTTATGAACAGCATTCAAAAAACGTTCTTTGGAAATGGGCTTCCGAAGGTAGTCTACCGCATCGTAATCAAAGGCTTTAAAAGCATACTTCGTTTTTCCGGTCACAAAGATAATTTGGGGTTTATGGGTCAAATCGTCCAAAAGGTCGAAACCGGAAAGGATCGGCATTTCAATATCCAAAAAGATCAAGTCGATCTCGTTATTGGCCAATCCCATTTTAGCCTCAATAGCGTTGTTGTATTCCGCTACAAGATTTAAAGAGGGATGGTTCTCAATAAGCTTGACGATGGATAGACGCTGAAGGGTAGAGTCGTCTACGATCGCGCACTTCAAAATAGGTTTTTCCACGGTTGTAAGGTTTAGCAAGTACAATGTTAGCTAAAAATTCGATGAACTGCAACTTTTTTTAACTTTAGTCGCTAAAAATTAACCTTTTAGATTTTTTTTGTAGGAATGTGTTTTTAAAAGAATTAGGGGTTGCTAAATTCTAAATTATGTACTATTTTTGCACGCTCTTGGCAAGGTGCTGAGAGTTAAATAAATACATTTATATGAATCATTACGAAACTGTTTTCATCTTGAATCCCGTTTTATCTGAAGACCAGATAAAGGAAACAGTTAAGAAATTTGAAGATTTTCTGGTTTCTAGAGGAGCAAAGATGGTATCGAAAGAAAATTGGGGGCTAAAGAAATTGGCCTATCCAATTCAGCACAAAAAAAGTGGGTTTTACCACTTATTTGAGTACACCGTAGAAGGAGAAGCAATCAACAACTTGGAAGTTGAGTTTAGACGTGACGAGCGTGTAATGCGTTACCTTACGGTAAAATTAGACAAGCATGCAATTGCTTGGGCAGAAAAGAGAAGAAACCGAAACAAACAAAACGCATAAGCCATGGCAACATCTATTGAACAACAGGCTAAAGGAAAAAAAGACGGAGAGATCAGGTATCTTACCCCGTTAAATATAGAGACCACTAAAGCAAAGAAATACTGTCGATTCAAAAAATCTGGAATCAAGTATATCGATTACAAAGACCCAGATTTCTTGATGAAGTTTGTAAACGAACAAGGGAAAATCCTTCCCCGTCGTTTAACCGGAACTTCCCTTAAGTACCAACGTAAAGTGGCTGTAGCTGTAAAAAGAGCCCGTCACCTTGCTTTAATGCCGTACGTAGGCGATTTATTAAAATAAAAGCAGAAGAGATATGGAACTAATATTAAAGAAAGACGTAGAGAACCTAGGGTTTACAGACGATGTGGTAACTGTAAAGAATGGATACGGTAGAAACTACCTCATCCCTCAAGGTTACGCTATTTTAGCAACCCCTTCTGCTAAAAAAGTATTGGCAGAAACCTTAAAGCAACGTGCCCACAAAGAACAAAAAGTGGTAGACGATGCAAAGAAACAAGCCGAGAAGTTAAACGGATTGGAAATTAAGATCACCGCGAAAGTAGGCGAAGGAAATAAGTTGTTCGGTTCTGTGAGTAATGCAGACCTTGCCGATGCCCTTGCCAAAGAAGGCGTGGAAGTAGAGAAAAAGTACATCGCTGTTGCTGGTGGGCTCATTAAGCGTGCCGGACAGTATGAAGCTCAAATTCGTTTCCACAGAGATGTGGTGGTGGATTTCACCTTCGACGTTGTAGCGGAAGCCAACTAGTTTTCTTCTAAACACATACCCAACCCTCCCTGAATTTCACGGAGGGTTTTTTATTATATTTTTTTATTTATGAAATACACCCGACTTACCCGAGAGCAATTTGAAGAATTACACCAAGAGTTCATTAACTTCCTGGCTACCCAGTCCATTACCAAAGAGGAGTGGGAGCAGATTAAGGAAAAGCAACCAGAGGTGGCCGAAGAGGAAATGGACGTGTTTAGTGATTTGGTCTGGGAAGGCGTATTGAATCAAACGCAATACCTAGAACATCTGTCCCCAAAACAATTGTTCCTTTTTAAATTGGAAGCGGAAGCAATCAAATTATGGGTCCTAAAAACCCAGGCAGATGTAGATTTCTCCACGGAAGAAGGCTGGATTTGGCTTCAGGAAAATATTACGGAAGATGCCGTGGAAGTGCTTACGGCAAGCAAATCCTTCTCAGACGATCGCAATGCCGATGTGTTTCAGCTTATTCAGCAAGGAGCGGTGATTACCAAAGGGGAATTGTACGAAAACATGCAGCAATTTATTCCGAAGAAATAATTATTCGTAGCGCAAACTCTCCACAGGATCCAATCGGGCGGCTTTGCTCGCCGGGTAGAGCCCTGCAATTAAGGCAACGACAAACGAAATAATCACGGCAGACAGCATGGCCATCCAGGGAATGGAATAATCGAACTTGGCAAAATAGGCTACGGCCAATCCCGTAAGCAGTCCCAGGACAATACCTAGAAAACAGCCAAACTGGCCAATGACAATGGTCTCGATAAAAAACTGAGTGGAAATGGTAGAGCGTTTGGCCCCCAAAGCTTTCCGTACCCCAATCTCGCGCGTACGGTCGGTCACCGATACCAGCATGATGTTCATCAAGGCAATGGAAGAGCCCAGAATGGTTATGATGCTAAAAATCCACGCCCCTGTTTCCAAGACTCCTGTAATAGAGGCGATGCGGTTAATGAGGTCGTCACTGCGCTCAATGCCAAAGTTGTTTTTCTCAATGGGGCTAAGCCTTCTAATATTCCGAAAGGTAACAATCGCTGCATCTTCTGCATCCTTCATCAGGGATTTGTCCTCTACTTTTACGCTAATGGTATAATTGATGTTGGGCTGCGTAAAAATACCGCGGGCCGCTTGAATGGGGATCAGCACCTTTAAATCCTGATTGTTCCCAAAAGAAGAGCCCTTCGATTCCAAGATGCCCACCACTTTAAACTTGACGCCCCGAATGCTTATGGTTTTATCGATCGGGTTTTCGGTATCAAAGAGGTTTTTGAGGAAATCGGATCCCAAAATACATACCTTATTGTTGTTCTGAATATCGAAAAAGTTCAATTCCCTTCCCATTTGTACTTTGGTACCGGTATTGGATAGGTAATGTTCGTTGACCCCATACACTGGAATTTCGGGATCGGTCTTTTCGTTACCGTACTTTATTTCAGCATTTCGGGTACCCACAAAGGAAACCGAAGTCTGGGTGTAGGGATAGTCGTAACGCTCTTGGAACTCCCGAATATCGTTATAACTAATAATAGGATTGACCCGCTTGCGTTTCCCCCCTCCTTGCTGTTCAATTTCAAACTCATAGCGCTGCAGGTTAAAGGTATTGCTCCCCATGGAAGCAAAACTGCCCGAAATGGTGTTTTCCAATGCCTTTACCGCACTTAAAATCCCTACCAATGCCCAGATACCAATCCCAATAATCACAATGGTAAGAATGGTACGTAGCAATTGTGTTTTAATGGAATCCAGCGCAATACGCACATTTTCACGGAAGAGTGCAAACATAGGGTTCAGTGGGTTTTCAACATTAGACTACAATCTACGGTTAAAGTTACCAAATATTTGAAATTTCGTACCATTTTGCACAATAATTAAGATATTTGCACTTTACGAGTCATTAAAAACCCAAACCCTTGGCACAAAAACCCTCTATCCCTAAAGGTACCCGCGATTTTTCACCCGAAGAAGTAGTTCGGCGCAACTATATTATGGACACCATAAAAAGTTGTTTTACGTCCTACGGATTTCAACCTATTGAAACCCCCAGCTTCGAAAACAGTGACACCTTAATGGGGAAGTACGGGGAAGAAGGCGACCGACTCATCTTTAAGATCTTGAACAGTGGGGATTTCCTTCGGAAGGTAGATGAAAAAACCTATGCGGAAAAGGATAGTGGTAAAATGACGCCGAAGATTTCCGAAAAAGCCCTGCGTTACGACCTAACCGTGCCTTTTGCACGCTATGTGGTACAGCACCAAAACGAGATTACCTTTCCGTTTAAGCGTTACCAAATGCAACCCGTTTGGCGGGCCGACCGTCCGCAGAAAGGACGCTTCCGTGAGTTTTACCAATGCGATGCCGATGTGGTGGGCAGCGATTCCCTGTGGCAGGAAGTGGAACTTATTCAATTGTACGATGCCGTATTTACCCAACTGAACCTAAAAGGAACCACTATTAAAATCAATAACCGTAAAATCCTTAGTGGGATTGCGGAAGTGATTGGCGAAGCCGATAAGCTTATCGATTTTACCGTGGCGCTGGACAAGCTGGACAAGATAGGGGAGGAAGGCGTGAAAAAGGAAATGCGGGAAAAAGGGATTTCTGAAACCGCCATCGAAAAGCTGGAACCCTTGTTTGCGGCAACGGGCAACGGATCTAAAAAGCTTCAGATGCTGAACGAACTGTTACAGGATTCTGAAGTAGGACAAAAAGGCATCCAAGAATTGGCCTTTGTGGTAGCAGCCATTGGCAACCTTCCGTTGAAAACAGCTACCTTGGAACTGGATGTAACGCTTGCCCGCGGACTCAATTACTACACGGGGGCTATTTTTGAAGTGGCCGCTCCAGAAGGGGTTTCCATGGGAAGTATTGGTGGCGGCGGCCGTTACGACGACCTTACCGGGATATTCGGATTGAAAAACATGAGCGGGGTAGGAATTTCCTTTGGCTTGGACCGTATTTATCTAGTGCTGGAAGAATTGGGACTGTTTCCTGAAACCGTTTCGGCCAATACCAAAGTCCTTTTTATCAATTTTGGGGATAAAGAAGCGCTATATGCCATGCAAGCCATTTCCAAACTTCGGAAGGAGCAAATCCCCGCAGAGCTGTATCCCGATAGTGCCAAAATGGGCAAACAGATGGGTTATGCCGATAAACGGGATATTGCTTATACGGTTTTGGCCGGTACTTCCGAAATGGAAGCAGGCACCTATACCTTAAAAAATATGAAGACTGGAGAACAGGAAGCGGTGGGGATAGAGGATTTAATCAACCGACTCAAATAAGGCTTTTAGCTTCGGAAGCTGTAATTCTGAAAAGTCCGTCACCACTACATCGGCTTGCGAATAATCCTGGTCCTTGGAATGGGCACTGTTGTAGCCCACACAAAATAGACCAGCCCGTTTGGCGGCCGTAATGCCACTGGTGGAATCTTCAATCACCATACAATGTTGTGTAGGCTGTCCGGTTGCAGCGGCAGCTTTGATAAAGATTTCGGGATGGGGTTTGCTCTTCGGAAGGTCGGCCCCACTAAATTTTGCGGTAAAATACGGGTCTAGGTCAAACCGCTGAAACACCCTATCGATATTGGCCATGGAGGCGGAAGACGCCAGCACCAAGGTGAGTCCGTTTTGGTGGTACTCTTCGATACGGTCGCGCACGCCCTCCAGTAATTGCAGCGAATCGTCGTGTTCAAAAAGATACTTAAAATGCTTCCGTTTGCAGGCGACCAACTCATTTGCAGCTTGTTTCATGGAAAAGTGATCGACTAGGGTAGTACAAATTTCTAGGGTAGATTGTCCGGTAAAACTGGTATACAACGCTTCAGAAACGGCAATGTCCATTTCCTCGAACATATTGAAGTAGGCTTTTCGGTGTAGGGGTTCGGTATCGACAATCACCCCATCCATATCAAAAATAACGGCTTTCAGCATTTCATGGAATTTTCAGTAAAGGTACAAAGTGAGGCTACATACCACAATAAAAATTCCCTTTTACCAACCCAAGCCGATAAAAGGGAACTACTTATTGAGGAGTGGGTTTATAAAGGTTTTCTACCCGTAATAATGTTGTAGAGGATTGCGATAATGGCAATGACCAATAAAATATGGATTAAACTTCCGGTACCGATCCCGGCCACAATGCCAAAGAATCCCAATACCCAAATAACGATGCAAATAACGGCTACAAGCCAAAGTAAGCTTCTCATAGTTTTTTAGTTTTAAGTTGTTTGTATTAGTTGATTTATGTTAAAGTTACGGGATGGATTTTCAAGTTTTATTAAATAAAAGCTAAAAGAATGGAAATGAATGTCTTAAAGTTTTGGTAAATAGGCAGGAAGGCCAGGGATAAGGCTTGGTTCGGAAAATTGCGATATATCAGAAAAATCTGAAACCCTTTAAAAAATTCCTCGGTAAAGTGCTCATTTTATGGCTGTAAATAAATAATTGTTGAAAGATTTGTTGATAGATTCAATTTAATGACTTACTTTTGAGCGCCTTAAAAGGGTACCTTTCGGTTTTAATTTTTAACTCTTAAAACTAGAACCGATGAAACATTTTAAAGCAATTTTCGCAGCTGCCTCAATTTTATTACTTTTAGCCAGTTGCACCCCTGAAAGTCAGAACTTTGATGAGTACCAAACCGATAAACACAAAAATTGCCCGCCTAACGATACCAATTGCAACGGCGTACCGGACAATCAGGAATAGTGCCCTGCTCTATTTCTTGATTGCCTTTGCAGGACCCTTCCTGCATTTATTTGGCGATCCAGAAGCACAAGGCCCATTTCATTGGCGTTGGATGATCTCCTTTTTAGATGCCTTTGGATGGGCCTTGTTCCCATTGTTTATGGGGCTGGGCTTATTGTCGCTAAGCAAGAAACTCCCTGTAGAATTCAAGAACGTATTCCAATCTATTGCCTTTGTATGTATTTCCATAGGAGGGTTTTACGTGGCCTACTGTTTGATCCCCATTCGTGATTTTACGAACACGCAGTACTACTTTATGTTGACCTTTATTGGAATTTTAACTTCGGTGTCCTGCCATTTCCTGATGAAGATGGCCAATTATGCCGAAGAGAAGCTGAAAGCTGCCTTGGACCGTCTCATTACTTTTATTGTTCAGGCCGAATCGACCTATGTGAAGAACGACAAAAGGGAGACGTATTTCAAGGACTACATTGAACAACTGAACCAGATAAACAAGAAATTATGACGCTACAAGAAGGGGAGCAACTTGTACGGGAACTCACGGAAAAAGGTATTTTAAGGAACCAGAACACCCTGCGGCTTCTTACCCAAAAACTGTCGCAATACCTTTCGGGAAAAGTGAAGAAACCTTCTGCGCCTTCGCCTCCCTCTTCTGGTGGTTTGTTGTTTTTATAGGGTATTTTTTCTGTTTTTTATTGTGTTTTTCTGTTCTTTTTCCCATTGCCGGAAAAAGAACCAAAAAAGTCTAGAAGCCATTAAGGAAATTTGAAAGCAAGCTTTCAACCGGAGCTGCCGCTTATCGCTGCATGCTCTCTTTTTTTGCAAGCAAAAAACGCACTTCCGCTGGCGTCACTCCTATTTCTGAAATGGCTTCAGTTGAGCCGTGCTTCGCACGAACTTAGGATTGCTCCCCCATTGAAGAGCTTGTCCCGAACTCGCTTCGGGTACTTGTCCCGAACTCGCTTCGGGATGATTCGTGACTCTTGTCTCCCTGATTGTTATTGGATATTAGTTAATGGTGAATAGGGTAGGACCCACCATCATTTTTACATTTTACATTGGGAGTTTTGCATTTTACATTTAAGAAAAGGTCCTGTCTCCTGTTTCTTGTTTCCCTCCCCCTTTGAAGGGGGACCGAGGGGGATGTTTTAAGTTTGTCCCGAATTTACTTCGGGATGATTCGTACATCCAACCCTTCGACAAGCTCAGGGTGACAATACCGTCGTGGTTCGTGGTTCGTGACTCGTATGTCCTGTCTCTTGTCTCCTGTCTCCTGTCTCTTGTCTCCTGTCTCCTGTTTCCTGTTTCCTGTTTCCTGTTTCCTGTCTCTTTAGGGATTCTTCGGCTGCGCCTCTGAATGACAGTGGCTGTGTCATTCCGAACGAAGTGAGGAATCTCTTCGGGTGGGTGTAGATTCTTCGGCTGCGCCTCTGAATGATAGTGGTTTTGTCATTCCGAACGGAGTGAGGAATCTCCATTAACAATACTAT
>CEQG01029205.1_pt1 | contig 72146 bp, 70 predicted proteins | sample 350301 | NCBI WGS metagenome assembly CEQG01 (sample SAMEA2621242, study PRJEB7988) | marine metagenome | isolation source: saline water (ENVO:00002010), including | reverse complement strand
GGCCGCCGCTGTGCGTCGAGCCTCGCGCGCGACCACAGCGCGCCCTCGCGTTCCGTCAGCAATTCGCCCATAAGCTCCTGCTTTCCCAGCATCGTTTCGGCATATTTCGCCCGGACCGAGGCGATGAAGCCCGGCGCCAGATTCTTTGCATTGTCGAAGGTCGTGCCCCGCGTCACCATCGTCGCCGGATCGTCCGCCAGCTCCTTGATAAGCTTCAGCGGCTTCGGCGTGGTCGTCACGCAGGCGCGCGGATCGCGGCCGAGGCGCAGTCCGAACATCGCCATGTCCCATGTTTCGCGCGCATACCGCCACGCGCACAATTCGTCGGCCCACAGCGCATCGTGCTGCGGCCCGCGCAGCCGTTCCGGCTCCTCCGCCGAAAACAGCATCGCCTGCGCCCCGTTTTTCCAGACCAGCCGGCGGCGGCTCGCCATGTAATGCGGCCGCCCCGTCAGCCGACCCTCCGGGGTGTGGTCGCCTTTCCAGCACACCGACAGAAGCCCGCTCTCGCCGCGCACCATGATGTCGCGCGCATCGGCCATGGTTGGCGCGACAAGCGCGATGCGCCCTCGCCCGCGCCGCACCTGTTCGCGCACCCATTCCGCGCCGGCCCGCGTCTTGCCGAAGCCGCGCCCGGCCAGGATCAGCCAGGTGCGCCAGTCGCCGGGCGGCTCGGTCTGTCCGGGCCGCGCCCAGAATGCCCAGTCACGCAGACGCTGCAGGCTGTCGAGGCTACTGGCCACCTCCTTCATCGCAAGAAGCCGTTTGGGCGGACAGGTGTCGATCGATGAGGTCTTCATACTTCCTCCGCGCTTCCGCCAGTTCGGCCGTCGTGAGGGTTACGGTTTCTTCCTGGAAACCGACAAGGCCGCCGCAGGTCGGGCAGATTTCGCCGGGCGCGGGGCAGTCCGAGCCTCTTTCCGGCGCGATGCCGGCCAGCCGCGCGTTGCGTTTTTCCATGCGCGCCTCGGCCTTGCCTTCCTGGTAACGTCGCCGGCTCTGCGGCGCGCCCTGCAGGAAATACATGACCGTGTTCCTGTGCACGGATTCCTCCAGACCGATGCGCGGATAGGAATAGTCCTTCAGGCCATAACCATGGAAACGCTCCGCGGTTTCGGGCGTGTCATGAAGCAGGGCCCGGGCAGAGGGCCGCGGTTCCGAATCCTCGCTCATCGCTCGTTCTCCTTTCGATTGCCGGGTTTTCGAATTGGCGCTAATCTCGACCTGTCTCAACGGAATATCGACATGCCCGTTGTCCTTGGGCGTCAGCAGAACGCCCCGCACGCAAAGGCCTACAAATGGTGGCCGCCACCTCGCTGGACCGGCAATCTGTCCGCCAACAAAGCTGGCGCGCCGCTTGTTTTCCGACACATATTTGGACCGCGGCGAATTCGACAGCCGCATCCGGGTGCTTGCGCGCAAGAACGCGGCCTGATTACGGCCAACAAAAAGGGCCGCGGCGCGAAGGCGCCGGGCCCAATTTTACGATTATGCCCGGAGGGTATCAAAAGGGCGCGACGGCGTCAAGGAATTTATTCCTGTATGTAGACGCTGGCTGTAAGCTTCCAGTCGTTTGTCGATCCGAAACACCGTCCGCCCGGCCGCGTATGGGGCCACGCTTCCAACCATCATGGACGAAGACGCGCTGACGCCAAGGCCGATCGCGCTGACCGCGTTCGGCGAGAACGCCTGTGGCGGACGTAATCGGTTTCAGGCTGTCGGCGGGGTGTTCCGGATGCCACTGCGGATCTGGCAACCGTCTTCGGTTGCCGAAACCCGTTTCGCCAGAATGCAAAACGCCCGCCTGAAATCGGGCGGGCGTTTCGCGTTTACGGGTTTTCGGCCTGTCAGGCGGCCCGGCTGTGGCTTGGAAGCGACTGCGTCTGCAACGCTTGCTTGTCGTTTGCCTTGCCCGTCTCGCGGATGCCGCGACGGCGATTGAGCTGGAAACGGCTGACCAGTATGGCCAGGTCTTCGGCCGCCTCCGCCAGCTTGTGGCCGAGCGCGGTCGACTGCTCGCCCATCGCCGCATTCTGCTGCGTCATCCGATCGATTTCGGTCACAGCCACCGAAATCTCCTTGAGACCGACCGACTGCTCCTTCATGCCGCCGGCGATGGAATCGACATTGGCGTCGATCGAGGTCACGAATTCGTCGATCCGGCTGATCGCGGCGCCGGTGTCTCCAACGAGCTTGACGCCGGCTTCGACTTCGCCCGCGGAATTGCGGATGAGATCGGCGATTTCCTTGGCCGCCTGGGCGGAGCGCTGAGCCAGCTCGCGCACTTCCTGGGCGACAACGGCGAAGCCCTTGCCGGCGTCGCCTGCCCGTGCCGCCTCGACGCCGGCATTCAGCGCCAGCAGGTTGGTCTGGAACGCAATCTCGTCGATCACCGATATGATCTGGCCGATCTCTCCCGAGGCGCGTTCGATACGCTGCATGGCGGACACCGCGTTTTCGACGACTTCCGTGGAGTCCTGAGCGCAGGCCCGGGCTTCCTTGACGAGGTTACGCGTATCCATGGCGCGCTCGGAGGCACTGTTGACGGTCGCCGTGATCTGTTCCAGCGCGGCCGAGGTCTCCTCAAGCGCGGCGGCCTGCTGCTCCGTGCGCCGGGCCATGTCGTCGGCCGCGCTGCGCATTTCCCCGCTCGAATCCTTAAGCAGGTTGGTGCGCTCCAGAACCTTTTCGAGCGTCTCCTGAAAGGCTCCGATTGAGTTGTTGAAATCGGCACGCATCAGTTCGAACTGCTCGGCAAAGGGTTCGTCGATCGTCATGCGGATATTGCAATCCGCGAGCCGTTTGAGGCCGGCGCCGAGCTTGTCGATCACCTCGGTCAGCTGCGCGGCCTGTTCCGCCTTCTGCGCTTCGCGTGTGCGGCGATCCGCCTCGCGGCGGGCCGCAGCCGTCTCAGCCTCCTGCTGAAGCTTCAGCTTTTCCAGGCCCGCCTGGCGGAAGACGGCGAGCGCAGACGCCATGCGGCCGATTTCGTCGCTGCGTTCGGCATGTGGCGCCTCCTCGGAGAAGTCGCCGTCGGCAAGGCGGCCCATATAGTTCGTCATTGCGGAGAGCGGCCGTATCGCCCGCACGCGCAGGAAGACGATGCCGCCGATGAACAGGATTACGGCGAGACCGGCTGCCGCAAGGGCAAACGTTTGCAGCCGGGCGCTGGTCTCCAATGCGGCGTCCTCGGATTTCGTCAAATGGGCTCCGGCGGCATCGACCAGCTTGGTGACTTCCGTGCGATGCGCGTAGAAGCGCTCCATCAGGGCATCCATCACCGCCATCGAACCTTCGGGCGAGAAGTCGGTCTGGGGAATATACTGTTCGCCCATCACCTGCCAGAAGGCGTCCGCAGTGCTGTAGACGCCGTTTTCGAGCAGAGCCCTTTCGTTTTCAGGCAGGGGCTGCGTCTTCCAGAACGCCTTGCGCTCGTCATATTGCGCCTGCAAGTCGAGGATCGTCTGCCGATTGATATCGCGACGCTCCTCATGCATGTCGCCCTCATAGGCCAGCATATAGGCTTCCACCACGAACATGGGCGGCGGCAGGATATCGGCGATCAGGTCCTTTTCGTTGACGATGTCGTTGTAGATCGGCCCCCTGATCTTCAGCTTTTCCAGGGTATAGGTCTGAATTCCAATCGAGGCGAAAAGGCCGGTTACGACAACCACGGCAAAAACAGTCAGCAATCGAGCGATCGTTAGGCTAGGCATAGTCTTCCCCTGACAGGTCTCGGCCAAGCCGAGCGGAGCTTGTTACTTCTGCTGGATGGAGCCGGTGTCATGCCGGAGAAACGCTTCGCATCATGCGAAACGACATTGTTTCCGCGACCGTGCGGCAATCGTTCAGCCGCTCAAGTGACTGAATTCACATCAAGTTTCTTCTTCTTTTGGCCAGCGTTCCGCGTCGACTTGCTGTTGTCCCACAGGCTGGAATGCGTTCTCCGCCTTAAATGTCTGACCGCTTCCGAATACCGATGCGCGAACGCATCGAGTTGTTTCACGCCATTGTCCGTACGATTGCTCGTGTTCAGCTGCGATTCGCTCAATTCTCTTCCTCCCCGCCCCGGTTGGAACGGCCCCGTCTCACGCATATTCGGCAACGTCCCGCGAAGTTCCGCGGGCAAATGATCAGGAAAAGAGCAATAACCCCGCGTCAGTTAAAAATTGCTTTCTTTGTACAATTCTTGCTGCCGCTCAGTGCGAAAGGGCCGTTGATTTGAGGGGCGTCCGGCACCCTCCGCCCCACGACGCAGCGAAGTTTCCGCGGTTTTTCAGCAGTATGGCGCCAAACTTGCCCGCTCTTTGCAAATCTTGCTTTGCCAATTGGGAAAACCCGCGGGTGGCCTGTTAAGAAAGAGTTAACCCTTCAAAGCCGATATTCCCGGTCACATTCACATTTCCCGAAGGTCGTCATGGGGTCCTCGCTCGCCTTTCGCAGACTTCAGCTTGCCAAGCAGGCAGTGGCGAAATCCTGGCGAGGATTTTCGGCGCAGTATACGCCGATCGACCAGACGGACCCTTATTCCTTCGAGTTCACCGGAACCGAACATTATCTGGCAAATCACGACCTGATTCTGGACGACGGTTCCATGACCGTGGATGGCCTTTCCCCTGCGCCCGGCGGCGACCTGCGCGGAAAAATGACCTATGTGCCGTCCGGCCGCAAGATCGAAGGCTGGGCGCAACCGGCGGACAGGAACAACTCCTTCACCGCGATCTATTTCGATCCGGCGATCCTGTCGGAGGAAACGGAGCGGATGTTTTCCACCGGCGACTTCGTGCCATCTGTCTATTTCCGCGACGACAATATCCGCAACACGCTTGAACGCCTCGAAATTGCGTTGAGGTCCGACAACGACAATCACGTGTTCGTCGAGACGCTCGGCCTGCTTGGCGCGTTGGAAGTCGCCCGCCTGCAAGCGGAGTTCGCGGCAGCGCCCGATTATCGGACGAGCAAGCTTTCGGCGCGGCAGGAGCGACGCGTCCGCGATTTCATCGACGCGCGTTACGCGGACGATATCGGCTTGTCCGATCTGGCCGAAATCGCGGGGCTCAGCCGGTTTCACTTCGCACGTCAGTTCAAGGCCACCTTCGGCACCACGCCGCACCAGTATCTGATGGACAAACGGATCGAGGCTGCGCGCGACATGCTGAACCGCGCCGGACTGTCGATGGCCGAAATCGCGCTGAAATCAGGCTTTCGGTCCGACACCAATTTCTCGCGGGCCTTTCGCACCCAGACAGGCGTGTCCCCTTCCGCCTACCGCAAGACAGTCATGGGTTAACATGCTCCCGGCATGTCTTGACTAAACCCCGAAACCGGGCATAACTCATCGCGTCGTTTTCGCGCATCGCCAATGTCTTCTTCGGGCCCCGCGCAGTCTTCCGCCACAGTAATCCGACCCTCATTTTTCAATAACGTGCCGTAACTCTTCGTTCCGAAACGTTACCGGGTCAGGATCATCTCCATGGAACCGCCCGGAAATTGCCTTTTTTCGGCCACGCTGCGCCGATTTTCAGCGCCTACCCGAAAACACGGCCCAGACACGCGGCTGTCAGCGACAAGAAAAACAACACGCTTCATGATCCGGTTTCCTTTCGACGGGCGCGATTTCATGCGCTCCGCCCGCATTTCCACGGTCGCCGTGCTGGTTGCGGCGACATCCGTTGCGTCCATGCCGCTCAACCGGCCAATGGTCACGGACCTGCAGGTCGATCTCGTCCTGCCTCCGACCGCCTATCTTCTGCCGCCCGTCATCGATGTAGCAGTGCCGGTCGCCCGGCCGGTCGTCCCGTCGGTGCCCTATCTCAACCCGCCCGCGATCCCGGAGCCGCCGATTGCGGAAAATCAGGTCGCCTGCCTCGCGAAGGCCATCTATTTCGAGGCGCGCGGGGAGCCTGAAAAGGGCCAGAAGGCCGTCGCGCGCGTGATCATGAACCGCGTCGCCTCCAAGGCCTATCCCAATACGATCTGTGGCGTGGTCTACCAGAATCACACCCGCCGCAATGCCTGCCAGTTCTCCTTTGCCTGCGACGGCCATTCCGATGTCGTTCGCGAAAAGTCGGCCTGGAGCCGCGCGAAGTCCGTTGCAAAGGATGTCGTCGAAGGGCGCGGCGTGCCCGCCGCCATCTTCACGGCCACCCATTACCACGCCGACTATGTGCATCCGCGCTGGGCGAGCCGACTGAGGCGCCTGTCCAAGATCGGCAACCACATTTTCTACGCCGGCTGAAAAGGACCGTCCGCACCAGGCGTGGCATATCCCTCAGGCAGCAACCTCCGGTGTCATGCCTCTGTGGACGCGCGACTTTCCGTATAGTAACTTCTGGCCCCCGCGATCTTGCCATCAGGATCAAACAAAAGGAGCCAGACATGAAGTCGATTGCAATTGCCACCGCCCTGTTTCTGTCCGCAATGGCGGTTCAGGTCCAGGCGGCCGACGAGGCCGTTCTTTCGCCTGCGGCGATGGAGCAGCTCGCGCTTGCCGAAAAGCTGATCGCGCTCGGGCGTACAAACAACGATCCGCTTCTGTTGATCGCTGCCGCGCAGATCCGCAATACGGTCAGCGACGAACCGGTGGGCCTGCCGGGCGAGCGCACACCGCAAGCGGCCCTGATCGACGAGGCCAAGTCGCTCGCCGGTGACCGGCAGGACCTGATCGGCATCGCCGACGACATTGCCGCCGCCCGTTCCAAGGGCTGCTCGGTCCGCTATGGCTGCCAGAACCCCTATCTGAACTGAGCGTCCCGCGGGAACGGGGCGTCAAGGCACCAGGTAGTGGGCGTCCCAGTTCTCGCGCGGCACGACAGCGCCGATCTTGTATTCGAAGGATTTGAGCTCGATACGCTCCGGCCCGGTCTTGCAGACATAGGAAAGCCTGCGCCACTCGCCGCCGCTGCGAAACGCCGCTCCCTTCGCGGTTACCGTGTTGGTATCGAATTTCGGATCGCCGAAGGCATAGGCGATCACCTTGTCCGGTTTGAAGCGCTTCGACTCGCGCGCAATCGTCTCCAGCGCGGCGATGTCGCAACGCTGCTCAAGCCGCGTTTGCGGGTCCATCTGCTTCAGCGATGAGATCATCTTCGGCGTTATCGCCAATGTCGGTGTTGCACTCAGGCCGAGTGCGGCCAGGGTGAGAGCGGCAGCTGCTAATCTAGTCACGTCGTTCGGAAGTCCTGTTCGATTGTTCCGTTTGCGATTATTGCGTTCGATTGCCACGGCGGCGATTCACCGCTGCGGAGTTAGCCTGCCTAAATAAGGCGGACAAGTCCGGCGATTGCGGGATGACCGTAGCGGCCGTTTCGCCTATAGGCGGACGCGAAACCAGAATCGCATTGGACAAGGGATCTCGGCATGCAAGGCGGCAGTAACACGCCCGTTCGCGGCCTCGGCTTTGCGTTCCTGGCCTTTGCGCTGTTCGCGACGCATGACGCGATCATCAAAGCGCTCGGGCAGAGCTATTCGGTTTTCCAGATTCTGTTCTTCGCGATGCTGTTCGCCTTTATCCCGATGACCGTGCTTGTGCTCGCCGATCGGTCGACCGGCAATTTCCGGCCGCACCATCCCTGGCTTATCCTGGCGCGCTCGGCGACCACGCTGGTCTCGATGTCCTGCGCCTTCTACGCCTTCGCGACGCTGCCGCTCGCCCAGGTCTACGCATTGCTGTTCGCCACACCTCTGCTGATTACCGTGCTCTCCGTGCCGCTGCTCGGCGAAACGGTGCGCGCGCAGCGATGGGCGGCGGTTGTCGTCGGCCTGATCGGCGTGATCATCGTGCTGCGCCCCGGCGCCTCGGCGCTCACCGGGGGCCATTTCGCGGCGCTCGGCTCGGCGCTGTCCAGTTCGTTCGCCGCCATCATCATCCGCAAGATTGGCGCGGAGGAACGCTCGGCCGTGATGATCCTCTATCCGATGCTCGCCACGATCATAGCCATGGGGGCGCTGCTGCCCTGGGTCTATACGCCGGTGGAACTGCCCGCGCTCGGCATGATGGCGGCGGTCGGCGCCCTGTCGGTGACGGCGCAACTCGGCACCATCACCGCCTATCGCTTCGCACCGGCTGCGGTGATCGCGCCGATGCAATACAGCCAGATCCTGTGGGCCACCGGTTTCGGCATCGTCTTCTTCGCCGAACAGCCGGACTCGATGGTCGCGCTGGGCGCTAGCATCGTCATCGCGTCGGGCATCTTCATCGTCTGGCGCGAAAGCCGCGCCAATGTGTCGGAGCGCAGCCCGGTGCTCAAGACCCCCAATCCGCGCTTCGACGCCGGCCCGTCGCCACGCCCGAAATTCTGGCGGCGCAAGTCAAAAGCCTGACCCCGGGCATTCGGTCCAACAACCGCGAATGCGAGCCTTCAATGTTTCCGGAAACGGGTCTATAGCGTGGCCCGAACCGCGCATTGCGCAGCATCCGGCACGAGGAATGAGAATTATGAACATGGCGATGTCACCGGTCGATCCCGATGGTCTGATGGAGTTTTCGGTGGTCTTCACCGACCGTTCCCTCAACCACATGTCGAAGGCGTTCCAGGGCGTCATGAACGACCTCCACGCCATGTTGTGCGAGGTCTACAGGGCCGAAACCGCCGTCGTCGTGCCGGGCGGCGGCACCGCCGGCATGGAGGCGGTCGCCCGCCAGTTCGCGGCGGACGCGAAGGTTCTCGTCATCCGCAACGGATGGTTCTCCTATCGCTGGACGCAGATCCTCGAAATGGGCGACATCGCTTCCGAAACGGTTGTGCTCAAGGCCTCGCAGGTCGGCAATGAAACCACCTCGGCTTTCGCCCCGCTCTCCGTCGAGACGGTCGCCGCCAAAATTCGCGAGGAGCGTCCGGGCGTCGTCTTCGCGCCGCATGTGGAAACCTCGTCGGGCATCATTCTTCCAGACGATTATCTCAAGGCCGTCGCCGAAGCGGCGCATGATGTCGGCGCCCTGTTCGTGCTCGATTGCATCGCGTCCGGCGCCATCTGGGTCGACATGCAGGCAAACGGCGTCGATGTCCTGATCTCGGCGCCGCAAAAGGGCTGGAGCGCCTCGCCGGCGGCCGGGCTCGTGATGCTCGGCGCGCGTGCGATCGAACGGCTCGGCGAGACGACGAGTTCGAGCTTCACGCTCGATCTGGGCAAATGGCGCGACATCATGCAGGCCTATGTCGGCGGCGGCCACGCCTACCACTCGACCATGCCGACCGACGCCCTTGTCGTGCTGCGTGACCGGATGGTCGAGACCCGCGATTTCGGCTTCGAAACCGCCCGCGAAAAGCAATGGGAACTTGGCCGCAAGGTTCGCGCCCTGCTCTCCGGTAACGGCTTCCAGTCCGTCGCCGCGCCGGGCTTTGAGGCGCCGGGCGTCGTCGTCAGCTACACGAAGGATCCCGATTTCCAGAACGGTAAGAAGTTCCTGGCCCAAGGCATGCAGATCGCCGCCGGCGTCCCGTTGATGTGCGACGAACCGGCCGATTTCCGCACCTTCCGCATCGGTCTGTTCGGGCTGGACAAGCTGGCGGATGTCGACGGCACCGTCGCGCGGCTGGAGACGGTCCTCGACAAGCTCGCGGACGCCTGACCCGGATCCGATTCTTCCTTTCATTCGATTGGTCGTAAGTCTCGTTTGCGCGGGAAAGGAGCGTTGAGCGATGCGTTTTGGGTACAAGGACAGTTCGCTCAGAAGCGTCGTACGGCGTTGGCGGCAAAGCTATCTCTTCGAGGCAAAGGTGGCTGTTGCGGCGCGCAAGCGGCGTTTCATGAAGAACATGACTGTCATCGGGATAACGGGCAGCTCCACGAAGTCCACGACCACCGAAATTCTTCGTCACATTCTTTCGCAAAATCACCGTGTCGTCGGCAATGACTTCGATAACGGTCTCAACACGATCGTGCGCATACTGAAAAACGCCCCCCTGAACAGCGAGTTCGCGGTGCTCGAAGTCGCGGCCGGCAAGACGCCGCAAATCGAGCGTGGCGCGCGGATCATGCGTCCCGATGTCGCCATCGTGACCATGATCGACCTGGAGCACTATTCCGCGTACCGGACCAAGGAGGCCGTCGCGCACGAGAAGGGTCATCTGGTCGAAGCGCTTCCGGCTTCGGGCATCGCCCTGCTCAACGCGGACGACGACCACGCAATGGCCATGGCCGGGCGCACCGCTGCCCGCATTGTCACTTTCGGTCTGCAGGCCAACGCCGATTACCGCGCGCAGGACATCACCTTCGATCTCCGCAACGGATTGCGCATGCGCGTGAGCGGTCACGGCTATGACCTGCCAATCGGCGCGAACCTGTTTGGCCGGCATTTCTATCTGCCAGTCCTGGCGGCAGTCGCCTGCGCGCTCGAGATGGGAGTGTCCCCGGAGATCGTGCAGCGGGCTGTCGCCTCCTATGCCGGCATCATCGACCGCTGCGGCGTCTTTCCCGTTTCCAGCGGACCGGTCTTCGTGATGGATACCCGCAAGGCGCCTTTTCATTCGATAAAACTGCCCATGGATGCGCTTGCCGAGATCGATGCCCCCCGCAAGACGATCGTGATCGGTCAGATAGGCGACTATGGCGGAACTTCCGCGAAACCCTATACGGTCGCCGCGAAGCATGCCGCCACGGTTGCAGACCGGGTCTTCATGGTCGGTCCGACTGCCGGCAAAGCCAGGTTCGACGAAGCAAACTCAAGCTGCGAATTCGCGCGGTTCGGCGACCTGCGCGACCTTGCCGGGCATCTGAAGGAAACCGCATTGGCAGGGGAAGCCATCCTGTTGAAAAGCGCTTCGAACCTGCACCTCGAGCGCGCAGTGTTGGCGCTTCAGACAGACGTCAATTGTTGGGCGGAGACTTGCGGGAGGGATTCCAACTGCTTTTCCTGCGGCCTCTACATGTTGCCTTTTCACGATCATCCGCACGGCGAGCGTGCGCACAAGAAGCTCGCGAAACAGCTCGGTGCGAAATCGGCGGTCCGGAGCGCCCTGGGAAGCCGGAAAGATATTTGTCCTGGAAACGGGAATGGAGTGGGGAAATGAGCGCGGCCATGGCAACCCGGGAAGACAGTCCTCATTCAGAACAGCCCGCGTCAGTGGATCCGAAACATGCGAGGATCACGACGCCGGCGCCGGTCGAACTCTTCCGGGATTATCGGAACATGGACCCGACGCCCGTTGTCTGGCTGAGGGCGGCGCGCGCCGCGATGGTGTGGCGCGCCCGGCCCGGATGGCGCGCCGCCACGATCTACCTGCGCCTGGTCGGCTGGATCGTGCGTTTCCCGCCAGATGTGGTCCGCTTCTTGTACCGGCATGGCCGAACATGGAAAGAGACCTTCGGGCGATCCTATCTTCAGCAGGCCGGCGACATGTGCGTCATCGCCTTCACCAACGCTTTGATGCCGCGTGACTATTATCGGTGCGATATTGCCCGCAAGCGCAACACCGATGCTTTTTTTCATTTCGTGCCCTACGGGCTCACGGCCACGCCCGTAACGGTCATATCCGCGGCAAGCAGCGACGGAAACCTGGCGACTATCGGCAACAAGTGGGCCCTGGGCAAAAAGCTTGCCGAAAGTGGCATTCCGGTCCCGGCAACCTACGCGCTTGTCCATGGCACGAGTTCGGTCGCACCGGACGGCAGCAAACCGGTGCTGCCCGAAACCGACCTGCTGGTCAAACCGGCGGCGGAACTGCAAGGTCACGGCGTAAGCGTTTGGCGTTTCGACAACGCGGCAAAACGATGGTCAAACGGACAGCAAAGCCTCGACGTGCAGGAATTTTTTGCCGAACTCGGACGCAGATCCGAGGAAATGGCCGGCGGCGCCATCGTGCAGGAAGTGCTTCGAAATCATTCGGATATCCTGCCCTTCGCGCCCTATGCGTTGTCGACATTCCGAGTCGAGACGATGATCGACGAGGCCGGCGATCCGACCGTCGTGATCTGCCAGTTCCGGACCGCCGTCGATCCGGCGTCGGTGGTCGATAATTTCCACGCCGGCGGCTACATGTTCTTGGTGGATACGGAGCGGGGGTGTTTTGCCGAGGGACATCACGGCAGGTATTCGTCGGAACCTGTCTTGATGCTTGAACATCCCGTGACGAAAGCGCCCATCACCGGCGAGACGGTCCCAGGGTTGGATAACGTGCTCGCACTTGCGATCGAGGCGCACCGGCTCTTTCCCGAATTGCCGTGCATCGGTTGGGATATCGCCCTGTCGGACAAGGGTCCGGTCGTGATCGAGGCGAACGTGCCGCCCGGGCTTCAACCGACCCAACAGGTGTCGATGGGCGGCTTCGTACAAACGCGTTGCATGGAATTGCTCGGCTATCACGCGAAACGGTGGATAGAAGAAAACGAACCGCCGCAATCGCGGTTTCGCGTCGGCGCGAAACGAACCGCTCCGGGTCGCAAGTAGGGGTTGCGCGGACTGCTTCGGCTAAAGTAAGTACACTACTAAATTTTGTAAGATCTGACCTATTCAAACGTCTTGGGCGAAAATGGCGTCATGCGAATTTCAGTTTTGATTTCGACCTACAACGCCCCCCGTTTTCTCCGAAACACCCTGATCGGCTACGCACAGCAAACTCATCGGGATTTCGAGATCGTCATCGCTGACGACGGTTCGACCATCGAGACAAAAGAGATGCTGGCGTCCGTTGCACGGGATGTCCCGTTCAACATGGTTCACTGCTGGCACGAGGATCGAGGCTTCCGCAAAACAATCATCCTCAATCGCGCGATAGGCATGGCGAGTGGCGACTACCTGATATTCAGCGACGGCGACTGTATTCCGCGAAAGGATTTCGTGCAGATCCATGCCGCAAAAGCCCGCCCGGGCTGTTTTCTTTCCGGCGGCGTCGAGTACCTCTCGAAGGCGGCAACCGAAGCGATCGGCGATCGCATGATCGAGGCGCAGGACCTGTTCGATCCTGTCTGGCTGTCAAAGAACCGGGATCGGCGGCGCATTTTCGGCAAGGTCAATCGCAGCCCCATTCTTCAGGGTCTGCTCCGGCGCTTCGGTCCGGCCGCACCGACATTCAACGGTCACAACACGTCGGCCTGGAAGCAGGACATATGTTCGGTAAACGGATTTGACGAACGCATGGCCTATGGCGGGCTCGATCGGGAATTGGGCGAACGCATGACAAATAACGGCGTCAAGGGCGTGAGCGTTCGGTACGACGCCATTCTCGCACACCAGTGGCACGGTCGCCCCTATGCCACCGATGAGAGCTGGCGGCTCAATTCCGCGATACGCGCCGACGTAAAAGCGCAGAAAACGCGCTGGACGGAATGGGGCATCGAACACGGCCGATAAAGCGAAGGCGTCGACAGCCTTATTGCATTGCAACATCGGTCGGAATCGAGTTCTGTCTGGTGACTGCGCGGCGGCGGCCCTCTGCCGCCGTTTGAGTTGGAAATCTGAACACGATGTTTTTCGCGATTTTGGACGTGTTGATCTACATTCGACACCCGCGCCTTATGATCAGCTTTATCCGGCATATGGGTTACTGGCCTCGTCCCGCCCTCCCGCGCCGCTACAACGAGAAATATCTCTGGCGCAAACTGTTCGATCACGATCCCCGCTTCACCGAATGCATCGACAAACTTCGCGTCAAATCCCGTGTTCGGGAGCGGCATCCCGGCGTTCGGCTGCCTGAAGTCTTGTGGGAGGGCGATGATCCGGAGGAGATCCCGGCCTCCTTGCTGTCCGGCAACTGCGTCGTGAAGGCCAATCACGGCTGTGGCTGGAATGTGCTGGTTCTCGACGGAAAGGTGGACCGCGGCGAGCTGAACCGGAAGGCGCGAAAGTGGATGAGGAGACGCTACTACGGCCGGGGACGCGGCGAATGGGGCTATAAGAACATCACGCCGCGCTTGTTTGTCGAAGAGATGATGATGGCCGCAGGCGCGCCGGTCGATTGCGAATACAAATGCTACATCGCCGGCGGGGAACTCATCTATGTCTATGTGAAGGTCGACCGTTTCGGCGCCGAGCCGAGAGAGGCCGTTCTGGATCCCGACGGGAACTACAAGGAAACGATTATCGACCGGGCGAGGACAACGGTGCCGTTTCCCAAACCCGGGCACTGGGACAAGATCGTATCGGTGGCGAAAACCATGGGGAGCGAGTTCGATTTCGTGCGTTGCGACCTGTACGAAATCGACGGCGAGATCTGGTTCTCCGAATACACCTTCTATTCGCTTAGCGGTTACACCTTCGTCGACTGGCCGGAGGTCAACGAGAGACTGGTTCGCGCCTGGGACATACGGCGCTCCTGGTTTCTGACGACACCGCAGAAAGGATGGCGCGCGTTTTACGCCGCCAGGTTGAAGGCCGCGCTAGACGCCCCGATTGCGCAGTGACCGCGATCTCACGCCTGCGCGACCTTCCGCCACTCCCTTCCGCCACTCCCATTGTCCGGCCGGATGGATTATGTGACGGTGCGAATGGAGACCCCGATGAGCGCGCCTGACAGAGACGACTATCCGCCCCTTCCCCCGATGACGACCGGTCCGGCCGGCAAGTGCCCGCGTTGCGGCCAGGGGTCCATCTTCAAGGGGTTCATCAGCCTGAAGGAACGCTGCGAGGTCTGCGGCCTCGACCTGACCTTCGCGGACGCCGCCGACGGCCCGGCCTTCTTCGTCATGCTGGTCGCCTCGGTGCCGATCCTCGGCATCGTCTTGTGGCTGGTGCTTGGCGTCGGCGTGTCCTACTGGCTGACGGCGATCCTCGCCATTCCGCTGATCGCCATCTTCGCTGTCCTGCCGATCCGCCCGGTCAAGGGCTGGCTGGTATCGAGCCAGTATTTCCACAAGGCCGAACAGGGTAAACTGGATACCGAACAGAACTGACTTCTTGTCTTGAGGTCGCCGCTTAAATGCGGCATGAGTAGCCAGGGGCATGCAGCACAGGGCGAGTCCGGCATTCGCGCAGGCGAGCCGGCCCGCATTGCGATGAGTGCGGGTTGCCGGCGGCCAGATGAAAAATCCGTTTCGAAACAAAAGCAGCGATGAAAAGGCGAAGCCTCGGCTGAGGAAACGCTCGTTCTTGCTCGAGGTCGACGCCTGGATCGACTCCAATCTCTATGAGTCGCGCTTCGCGGCCGGCGAGATCTGGGAGGAGATCATCATCTTCTCGCGCCGCTTCCGCGCCCGCGGCATCAAGCGTTTCTTCGTCGAAATCCTCGGTGAGAGCGCGACGCTCGGCGCGGGCGGCCTCGTCGTCATGCTGATGCTGGCCCTGCCCGCCTCCGAGGAAATTTCCGCCAACTGGCGCGAACAGGACGAATTCGCCGTCACCTTTCTCGACCGGTATGGCAACGAGATCGGAAAGCGCGGCATCCTGCACTCGGATGCCGTGCCGATCGACGAACTGCCGGACCACCTGATCAAGGCCGTGCTCGCGACGGAAGACCGGCGCTTTTTCGCTCACTACGGCATCGATGTGTTCGGACTGGTCCGCGCGATGACCGAGAACGCCCGCGCCGGGACAGTCGTGCAGGGCGGGTCCACGATCACGCAGCAGCTCGCCAAGAACCTGTTCCTGACGCCCGAGCAATCGCTGGAGCGCAAGATCAAGGAGGCATTCCTGTCGCTGTGGCTGGAGGCGAACCTCTCCAAGGAGGAAATCCTCAAGCTCTATCTCGACCGTGCCTATATGGGCGGCGGCACGTTCGGCGTAGCGGCGGCGGCCGAGTTCTATTTCGGCAAGGATGTCCGCAACGTTAATCTGGCGGAAAGCGCCATGCTGGCGGGCCTGTTCAAGGCGCCGGCCAAATATGCGCCGCACATCAACCTGCCGGCGGCCCGCGCACGCGCCAATGAGGTGCTGACCAACATGGTGCAGGGCGAATTCATGACGGAAGGCCAGGTCACAGGCGCGCGCCGCCATCCGGCCGATGTCGTGCTGCGCGACCCGTCCGACAGCCCGGACTATTTCCTCGACTGGGCCTTCGACGAAGTGAAGAACTTCATGATCGCCCAGCATCTGCCGAACCGCTCGATCACGGTGCGCACGACGCTCGACCGCGACCTGCAGCGCGCGTCCGAAGAATCGATCGAATTCTTCCTTCGCCAGAACGGCAAGCAGTACAACGTGTCGGAATCGGCCGTCGTGCTCATCGAGAACAATGGCGCGGTGCGCGCGCTGGTCGGCGGGCGAGACTATGGCGAAAGCCAGTTCAACCGCGCCACCGCCGCCGAACGCCAGGCCGGCTCCTCCTTCAAGCCCTATGTCTATGCGGCTACGCTCGAAAACTCGGATCTGACGCCGGAAAGCGTCGTCCGCGACGGGCCTGTCACATGGCGCGGTTGGTCGCCGAAAAACTACGGCCGCTCCTTTGCCGGGCGCGTGACGCTGGCGACGGCGCTCGCCAAATCGATCAACACCGTGCCGGTGCTGCTCGCGCGGGACTATCTGAAGGGCACTGAAAAGATCGTCCAGCTGACGCATGACATGGGCATCACGTCGCCGATCATAAAACACCATACGATGGTGCTCGGCACGTCGGGCATCACGGTGCTCGACCAGGCGACCGGCTATCTCACCTTCGCGTCCGGCGGATACGCGCACCGCCGCCACGCCTTCACCCAGATCCTTAGTACGGCGGGCGATGTGCTCTACAAGCACGAAGATACGGATTTCGTCGGCGATCGCGTCATTTCCGAGCAGACCGCGCTCTATATCAACCAGATGCTCGCCAATGTGCCGAAATGGGGAACGGGTCGGCGTGCCGACCTGAAAATGACGACGGCGGCCGGCAAGACGGGCACAACCCAGTCCTACCGCGACGCCTGGTTTGTCGGATATACCGGCAACTACACCGCCGCGGTCTGGTACGGGAACGACAACTACCAGCCGACCAACCGGCTGACCGGCGGCAGCCTCCCGGCCATGACGTGGCAGCGAATCATGGAATTCGCCCATACCGGGATCGACCTCCTGCCCATTCCGGGCATTCCGCAGCCGGAAAACGCCGAACCGAAGAAATCCGACGATGCGGTTGCGGACGCGGCCGGAAAGGGGGAGCGGCCACGCGTCCTGTCCGGCACGATGTCCGACTTCCTGAAGCAGCTGGGCGACCGGCTGGAACGGGCCAAGCCGCTCAATACGGACAATCTCACCGTCGCGAGCACGCGAAACCGGTGATCCCGTCAGCTTCCAGTTGATTTCCTGTCCCGTTCCGGCACAACACGATCATGATCCGTGAACTTTCCACCCTGCTCTACGGCGTCGCCCTCGCGCTGGTTCTCGGCATCGGCTCCGCCGTGTGGGCGACCGGGCATTATCCGCTGTTCGGCGAGCTGGCGATCAACGGGTGGAACGCCAATCCCGGCGTCGGGGCCGACAGCCCGGACCCTTACTCCCAGGCCTATTTCGCCCGCTCGGGCGGCCTGCCGCTTGCGGCGGCGGAGGGCGTGGCCTTCGTGCGAGACGCCGATGACGACGGCGACACGCTGAATGCGCGCTGCATCTATGCCGTCGAGGGCGACACGCCTGGCGCGCGGCTGTGGACGCTTACTGTCCTGAGCGGCGGCGAACCCTTGCAGCCTCCCGCGGAGGGCACACCGGTCGCGCTGCATTCGCGCTCGATCCTGCGTTTCAGGAGCGGCGATTTCGACATCAGGATCGCGCCGCTTCCGCAGCCCGGCAACTGGCTCTATGCCGGATCGAGCGGCCCCTTTGCGCTTGGCCTGTCGCTCTACGACACGTCGATCGGCAGCGACACCGGCCTGACGGATCTTCGCATGCCGTCGATCAAGAATCTCGGGTGCTCCTGATGGTCCGGTTCATCTACGCGACACTGGTGGGGATCGTCGGCGCAGCGATTGTGCATCTGGCAATCGTTTTGATGCTGCCGCAGCTCTCGGAAAACGACGTCTGGCAGCAGATCGAGGCGAAAGCCGCCCAGAACGAGCCGATCCGTTTCGACCGCAACGGCGTCGAACTGTCTGCGGCGAGGACGCTGGATCCGATGTTCGCGGTCATGGCTTGCCGCTACGATTTGACGAATGGGGTCTTCTCGATCACCGCTCCGCCGACCGGCGATTTCTGGTCCGTCGCGGTGTTCGACGATCTCGGACGCATCGTCTTCTCGGCCAATGACCGTATCGTCGCCTCGGAAAACCTCGATCTCGTGATCGCCCTGCCCCTGCAGATGCGCTTTCTGCAGCAGGCATCGCGCCCCGAATTCGCCAATGCGGTGCTGACCGAGGCAAACCGAAGCGACGGCTTCGCGGTGCTGAGGGTTTTCCGGCCCGACGAAACCTACGAACCTGTCGTCCGCGATTTCATCGATCGCGTCGAGTGTGCGTCCACCCCGCTCTGACACCGGGTGGCTATTTCTTTGGTTTGCGAACCCTTTTCACGTCCTTGACGGTCTCCGACCGTTCGACACGTTCGTGCCAGACGCCCGTGAACAGGATTACTTTTCCAAAAACGCTGTCTCCATTCGCCCGGTTCGCCGTTTTCTGACGGCGGGCGATACGCGGAGCGAATGCGTCGAACCCGACAACCTGTGCCATGTCCATTTCCTCGCTCGCTGAATGCGACGGATTAGACCTGACATTTCATGGTTAACAACTTGCTAACGCTTTGGCGTCTAGGCTCGCGGTCATGTCAATCATGAGGTGGGCGCCGGCCATGACCCAAATCACTGAAACATTCGAAGCCTTCGACAATGACGAGATCGCCGTTACGGCGGTTCGCGACTTCTGCGCGATGCCTAGACCCGGCAAGGCGGATGCGACGCGGCTGGTGGATCTCGTCATGCCCTTGCTGAAATCGATCGGCGATGACAGCCGGCGGGAGATCGCCTCCCTGCTCGCGACCTCCAATGCCGCGCCGAAGCCGCTCTTGCTGGCGCTCTGCGATTATCCGGTTAGCATCTCTTCGCCGATCCTGACGCGCTGTTCCTTGCTGACCGCCTCCGAATTGATGGCCATCCTGTCGCAGCGCAGCCCCGATCACGCCCGCGCGATCGCCCGGCGCACCGATCTCGAAAGGCCGGTCGTCAATGCCCTGCGCATGCTGGAAAACGAGGGTGTCGATCGCGCGCTCGACCTGCGCCAGAGGCTGAAAAGCCCGCTGCCGCGCGAGCAGCAAGAATCGTTCGAGCAGTTCCGTGACTCGCTTCACGGCGATATTACCGCCCATGCGGAACCCACCATCGCCATGTCGATCGACGAGATCGTGTCGGCGGCGCGCGATCCGGATCCGGCCGTCCTGCACGCAACCGTTGCCGATGCGCTCGCCATCACGCGGGTCAGCGCGGCCGGCCTTTGCGGCAACCCGACCTCGCGCAACCTGATCTACATGCTGCGTTTCGTCGGCGCATCCGTCGAGGACGGGTTGAAGATCTTCACCGCGCTCGCCCCCGATCTGGCCGGAGACCCCGATGTCGTCGCCCGGTTCGCGGCGGTCTATTCGGAAATCACGACCGAGCAGGCCGTCCACAAGGTCTGGTCATGGCGAAGCGACGACCTGCTTGCCCTGGCGCGCGAGGCGCTGTCGGCCAACGATCCCGGATTGCCGGACGAGGGCCGAGCCAATATCGTTCACGAAAGCATCATGAAGGTCGCCTGACCAGGCTCAGGCGATATCGAAATAATCCGAGGCGGAGCGGCCGAACAGTTCCAGCTCGACCACCCAGAAATCCGGGTCGAGACGGGCTTCCCTCTGCAACTTCGCGTCGAGTTCGTCGGGCGAGAGCCCGTCCGCGACCTTCTCGAACAATCGCCCACCGGATGGCGGCGTGTCCCGACCGGCAAAGAGGCTTTGCGGCGCCTGGGCAAACAGCGTCGTGCCCTGGCCGAACCCACCCGGAACGCAAATGAAGATCGCACCGGCCTCGCCGGAACCGTGCCGCACGACTGCCGCGAACCCGCCCTCGCCATTGACGCGCCGGATCAGGGCCGAAACGAAGATCGCCGATGTCAGACGGCTCGACATGACGATTCCGTCTGTTGCGCGAACGATTACTGGATGAGCCCGACGGCCCGCATCTTGTCGAGCAGGGTGCCGTCGATTTCGCCGTTTACCGGCAGATGGAAGAGCGCCTGAAACTCGCGGATCGCGGCTGTCGTTTGCTCGCCGCGCACGCCGTCGACGACGATATCGGTGTTGCCAAATGCTCTCAGCGCCGCTTGCACCTTGACGACCTCGGCGGAGGGAATGTGCTCGGGTAGCGGCGCGGACCCGTTGGCGGCGCTGGCGATCAGGTCTTCGACCATCTTCGTCACCTCCGATTTGACCGCGTCGGGCTTCGGCTCGGGAATGGCCGCGGTAACGCCGAGATTGTTGCGCAGGGAAGTCATCAATTCGTCCTGCGTCAGCTCGATGCCGCGCAGTCCCGATCTCTGCTTGTAGGCCTCGATCGCCGCAACAGTCATCGGACCGCTCAGCCCGTCGACGGCGCCGTCGTAATAGCCGAGTTTCGCCAGCATGTCCTGGATGCCGGCGACCGATTGATCCGATTTCTCATCGAGAACCTGCGCCGTCTGGATATCGGGACGCGGGGCCGGAACCGGCGCGATCTTCGGAATGACCGGATGCGCAGGTTCGGCGTCTTCCTTCGTCTCGGCGAAGCGTGTCGGCTTGGGTTCGGCAGCGGCTGCCGGCTGCGTCTCCACCTTGCGGGGAGCCGGTTCCTTCGTAGGCAGGTTTTCGGCAAGTTCCGGGCGCGTGGCGAACAGCGCCGACGGATGCTGCCGGTCCTGGAAATAGACCGCGTTGGCGGTGAAAAACGTCATGGCGACGAAAAGCGCGGTCGCGCCGCCCGCGGTTCCGGGCTTCTCGGCGATCCTCTCGCCGAAAAATCCCGCCGTTTCGCGAAGTGCCGAAAGAACAGTCATTTTCTCATCCCGCGAGTCGTATCGTGTTTGTATTCGCGTCGGACCGGCCGACGCCCGCCGCCTGCCCGCCATTGTTGTTCCCGATCTCCTGGGCGCCCTTTTCATGCCCGATCGCGCCGGGAATGAAAATCGTCATTTCCGTGCCCTCGCCCGGCACGCTATTCACATCCAGCGATCCGCCATGCAATTGCACGAGGCCGGTGACCACCGTGAGGCCGAGCCCGGTGCCTTCGCACGAGCGCGTATAGGCGTTGTCGACCTGGGTGAAGGGCGTGCCGATCAGCCGCAGATCGTCGTCGGACATGCCGATCCCGGTATCGCGGACCTTCAGCAGGAAGCCGTCGCTCTTCGTTTCCGTGCCGATATGGATCGTGCCGCCGGTCTCGGTGAACTTGATCGCGTTGGACAGCAGATTGATGGCGATCTGCTTGATCGCCCGGCGGTCCGCGTCGGCCTCGTCGGCTGCCGCGTCGAGATCGAGCTCCACGGAGACTTCCTTGGCGTCGGCCTGCGGCCGCAGCATGGAGGCGCATTCGCGGACGACCGCGTTCAGGTCAAAGGGATCGCGATGAATGGCGTATGTGCCGGCATTCAGCTTGGAAACGTCGAGGATCGTATTGACCACGGCCAGCAGATGCGCGCCGGAACTGTGGATCAGATTGACATATTCGCGCTGCCTTTCATTGGCGAGCGGCCCGAAAATGTCGCGGCGCAGGATGTCGGAGAAACCGATGATCGAATTGAGCGGCGTGCGCAATTCGTGACTGACGGTCGCCAGGAACTGTCTTTCGATGCCCGGCTCGGCTGAGGCGTCCGCCGGGGCGTCTTCCGGCTTGCGCAGCCACAGAGCGATCGCGTCCTCGTCGGCGCTCAGCTCCAGACGCACCGCCTCGAAGGATTGCGGATCGCCGGCCCGCGCCACATTGATCCGCGCGGTGATTTCGGAGTGCGCCTCGCGCTTGCCCGTCACGTCGGCCAGGGCCGCGAGAAATGCGATGCGGTCGGCAAGATGCACATGCTCGACAAAGGGCCGGTCACGGCGGATCTGCGTGGCGAAGGTTCCCCTCACCCGCTTGACGATCCCCTCATGCGTGAGTTCCGCGCGGGTTCCCTCGCTTTTCGCTGCGGGAGCGGGAGCGGGTTCGATCGCGGGCGCTGTTTCCTTCCGCGCCATCAGGCTTTCCACACGCCGCGCCGTTCCGTGGCTGCCGGCAACGGCGAAGAGAACGGCGCCGCTGGTCAGTGCGAGCAACGGCGAAACCGCGATGAGAGTACCCGCCAGGGCGCTCCAGCTTGCCAGCGTGAAAATCCCGGTCGACCAGGGCTTGCGATGAATGCTCAACCAGCCGAGCGCCAGAAACGGGATTGCCAGATGCGCGAGCGCGATCGCTGTTGCGGCTCCATAAGTTCCCGGAAGGCCGAACCCGCTGAGCACCAGGCACATCGGACCGACAATGAAGGTCGCGCCGGCGGCGAGTGCGATGAGTTTTTCGGCCAGGAACGTGACGGCGGGATCGCCGGTTTCCGTTTCATTGCGCACGGCAGGAACCATCCGCCGCGCCATGTCGGCCAGCGCCTTGTCAGATAGGTCTTGAATGGTTCGCAGCAACGCCAACAGAAAAACTCATTACGCGGTCGAAGGGCCAAATCGGCCTCTCCGCCAAAATCGCAGCTAGCGTTTAATGAATGGATAAGCGGCGCGCCCCGCGGCCCCGATACAGGCGATCTCCGGGCCCCAATCCCGAAGATTTACGCTTATGGTTAACCATCGGTATCTTCCTCAACCGCCTGATATGGCGCGATTTTTTCAAGATCGCTAAAGTTTTCGCAGAATCATCCTAAAATCGCACCTCGTTCCCATGAACTCCGCCAACGTTTGCCGCGTTACTCAAGCGATCGGGACTGGCCCTGACTGGGTCTTGCTTTGGTGGAAAGACATGCGGTTTCTGGTGAAAATGGTGGTTCTCGGCTTTCTTGCCCTGATGGCGCTGCCCTATTTCGCGCCGCAGGAATATCGCAGCGCTGCCGACGACAACGAAGCCGGACCGACGCCTTCCGCTTTCGAACTGGCGGCCATGGTTGGCGAAGCGGCGGCGGATGTGAGGAATATTTGTGTGCGCCAGCCTGGCGTCTGCGAGACAGGCGGCGAAATCATTTCCTACGCGGGATCGAGGGCGCGGGAAGGCCTTGTCGTCGCCTATGCGATGTTCCGCCACGGGCATCCTTCGATGCAGCAGGAAGAAGATAGCGCCGAAACGCCTGCGGAATAGGTTCCTCGACCAGCGCCCTTGCCGCCCGTCGCCGTTCTCCTTAAGTACGCAGAAAGCCGATGACAGGCCGTGTCACGGCACATTCTGCTACACAGGCTTACCGACCATGCTTCCGGCGCTCGACACGATCATCGACGATTTCGAATTCCTGGACGACTGGGAAGACAAGTACCGTTACGTGATCGAAATCGGCAGGAGCCTGCCGGACCTGCCGGATTCCGATAAAACCGCGGAAAACAAGGTGAATGGCTGCGTCAGCCAGGTCTGGCTGGTGTCGTCCGTCGAAAGCGGAGACGACCCCGTCGTCCGCTTTCAGGGCGATTCCGACGCACATATCGTTCGCGGTCTCGTCGCCATCATGATCGCCGCCATGTCGGGGCGCAAAGCCTCCGAAATTTCGGCCTTCGACGCCGCCGAGTTGTTGAAGACGCTGGGGCTCGAAGACAATCTGACGCCGCAGCGGTCGAACGGCCTGCGCGCCATGGTGGCGCGGATGAAGGACGAGGCGCGCGCGGCGGCCGAAGCCGCCTGATCGCGCTCATCCCTTCAGCGACGGCCGAAAATCGCCACTTCCCCAATGCAGGATCCGTCTCGAGCGGCGCGAAGCGGCGGGCTGCGGATGATAATGCCTGTCCAACAGCCCGAGCGCCGTTTTGAGCATCAGTTTCGCGGAACGGCGCGGCCACGCCCTTTCGCGCTCCACCTGTTCCAGACCTTTCAGAAAACAGCAGACATCGATCAGCGCGCCGCCGAGATCCGGCCCGACCGCCTCCACCGCGGCATTCACCCGGTCGCGGGCGGCCATCGCACTGTCGGCCAGATCGGCGCCAGGGTTACGGCCGTGCGATCCGGACCGTGCGACAAGCGAGAGATCCCAGGACGCGGTCACGCGCGGCTGAAGCATCGCCTTTTCGAAGTCGGCCCGCAACCGTTCGCCGGCGGCCAGTTCGATCCGGTCGAGCCAGGCGGCGCCGTTTGTTCTGCGAAGCCGCGCCAGGGCCGCCAGCGGCGATTCCGCGTCATTGACCGTGACGACCGCCTCGACGTGACCGGATCCCATCCGCATCCTGCGAAGGTCTCGATGCTGGTTTGCGAATTCGCCGGTCTCGCGCCGACGCAGCGCGGCTTGCCCCTGCTCGGTGACGGCCAGTTCCTCGCCTTCGCCGCTGTTGCGCATGACGACATGCCCGTCGCGGCGCATTGCTTCGATATCGGTGGCTGCGCAACGTACGGACCGGCTGCCAGGAAACTCCAGCAATATCACGCCGTCCGCACCCGTCTCGCGCAGCCGCGCCGGCCCGTTCTTCAGGAGAGCCAGATAACGCGACCGGCGCTTAGCGGATTTCGGATCAGTCATCGCGCTGGCCCTCCTCCCGGTTGAGCGAAAACGCCACGCCGACAAGACGCTCGACCCTTGCCACGATGAGATCGAAATCTTCGTCGTCGCGCATGTCCTCGATCGTGTGGCAGGCATGAACGACCGTGCTCTTGTCGCGGCCGAAGCCGGCGCCCACCTCGGCCATCTTCAACCCGAGCGTCACATGTCCGACATACATGCCGATCTGGCGGACCCTCGAAACCGGGTTCGGCGTCCGTCCGGACGATCGCAGATCGCGGCTGCTGACATTGAAGAATATGGCGGTCAGGTCGATGATCGCATCGCACAGCGCGATTGAGCGCGCCTCGGTTCCTGCGCAATGGGCCGCCCTGAACAACTCACCTGAGCAATCGACCGCTTTCGGCCGGTCGCCGTCCCCCGAGTCACTCTGGCCTTCGATTGATATGCCTGCAGAAATGCCGAGCATCCGTGTTGCCTCCTGATAAGGAATATATTCCTACATCAGATGACGTGCGGGTTGATAGGATTTTCGCCGGCGAATCCCGAACCCTGCGGAATTCCGGGACTTTGGCTGGATTCTCTGCCTTGAGCCGATCCGTTTTATCCAACCGAGTGGCGGCTCACCCTACCCTCGTCGGGAAACAGACCCGACAGGAGTACCGGAAATGGAAAGGGCAAGTCCCGACGCGACGGCCAACGACCGCAGGATCAAGGCATGCAGGCTATCGAGGCGCTCCGCCGATCTGCTGATGATCGCGCATGCCTCGCGAGATCGGATATCGGCCCTGCCTATGCCGGATCTTCTGGCGTGGCACGACGGACTGGCAATGGCGCTGCGCCGCGAACGCAACAAGAGCATGGCTCGCCACTGGACCTATGACCTGAACCGTCACATCGCGCTCAAGCTGGCGCGCGATCGCATCGAGGCGGAGCTTTCGGCGCGGGCCGTCGATCCGGGGCCGGAAACAGTAAAGCCGCGGACAAGCCGCGGCTTTAATAGAGGCAACGGAAAAATCCGTTGATTACTTACCGCGCTTGCGACCAAGTCCCATTTCACGCGCCAGTTTCGAACGCTGGGCAGCGTAAGCCGGAGCGACCATCGGATAGTCGGCGGCCAGACCCCACTTTTCGCGATATTCTTCCGGCGTCATGCCGTAATGGCTCATGAGGTGCCGTTTCAGCGATTTGAACTTCTGCCCGTCTTCCAGGCAAATGATATAATCGTCGGTGACGGAACGTTTCGGGTTCACAGCCGGACGCGGCTTTTCCTGAACTTCCTCCACAGCACCGCTAAGGGTTTTACCAAGCGCGTTGTGAATCTCTGAAATAAGTCCGGGCAAATCTGATGCCGGTACAGGATTGTTGCTGACATAAGCCGAAACCACATCGGCGGTCAGCTCAGCCAAGAGATCATTTTGCCCCGAATTCTCAGTCATAATATTATATTCCTTTTTTCTTGATGCGCACTACATCTTCTCAGACGTGCGCCGCTTGGTTATCAACCCCAAACCGTTTGTGACACCTATCACAACAAGTTGGATGTGACCAATATAAAAAGTAACGGTTTTAACAACTGACGGTTGTAAAACGGTCTAATCAACAAGAAAACCAAACGCGTAAGCTGTAATCAAGTAGCTTAGTCAGTCTTCTTCGATTCGTCCATTTCGTCGAGAACCGAAGATTTTGCAAGTCCATAACCTACCACATAGGCGGCTTTGGCAAGCAAATGTGCTGAAATCGGGGCTGTCAGAAGAAAAAATGCGATGCCCGCCAGTGCCCGCGTGACGGTTGGTGTATCGCCCGAATGCACGGCCAAGGCAAGCAAAACCAGCCCCGAACCAAGTGTTCCTGCCTTGGAAGCGGCGTGCATTCGCGAATAAATATCCGGAAAACGCCACAATCCCACCGCTGCGACGAATGCAAAGAATGTACCCGCAAGTATTAGCAGTCCGGCGACAAGGCTGACGATTGCGTCCATATCACTCGCTCTCCCGGTTGCCGACAGCCACGCCCGCCGGCTTTTCACCATTCGGGCCGCGGTCCTCCGGCGGCCTGATCGCGGCTTTTTTCGGCGACTTGGCCAGCATCGAGTTCTCGCTGGAAACCAGACGGGGCCGCCCCTCCTCGGCCTCTTCGATATGACCGCGCGCCATGATGAAGCGGGCGAAGGCCACGGTCGCCAGGAAGCCGACAAGGCCCAGCGCGATGGCGATATCGAGATAGAGCGTATAGCCGGTCTTGATGCCGACAACCGCGATGAAGCCGATCGCCACGGCGACCAGCATGTCGAGCGCGAGAATGCGGTCGGGCAATGTCGGGCCGTGGATCACCTTGATCACGGTGATCAGGAAGGTCAGCGAGAGAATCGCCAGCGCGATATGCACAGCGATATAGAGGAAGTCGCCGAATAACTCCGTCATCGGAAGGCCTCCAGGATCTTGCGCTCGAAACCGTCGGCGATGTCCTCGCGCGCCTGATCCGGATCGGAACAGTCGAGCGCGTGCACATAGAGCATCCGGCGGTCCTCGGACACGTCCACGGACAGCGTCCCCGGCGTCAGCGTGATCAAATTGGCGAGCAGCGTGATTTCGGCGTCGCGGTCGACCTTGAGCGGATAGGCGAAAATGCCGGGCTTCAGGTCCATCTTAGGCGACAGCACCAGCTTCGCGACCTTTACGGAAGACAGCACCAGTTCGTAGATGAACAGCAGCACCAGCGAGAGGATGCGGCGCGCCCGGAAGAAATACCCCATCGAGCCGACCTGTTCGCGGATCAGCGACAGGGCGACAGCGCCCAGCGCAAATCCGAAGACGAGGTTGATCGGGCTGAAGGACCCCGTCACCGAGGCCCAGATCAGGGCCATGAGAACATTGGCGAGATAGAGGTTCATTGCTGCGTCTCTCCCTCCTGCGGCCCGCCCTCGCCCTGCGTCGGCGTCATGTCCGCCGGAAAGACCGAGTCCACATAGCCGGCCGGCGCGAGCAATTCGCCGGCGATGCGGTCGGTCACCCGGATCACCGGTTCCGGGTAGATGCCGACGGCGACCGTCAGCAGCGTCAGGCCGACCAGCGATCCGACAACCGCCCCGCTGACCGCGCCCTGCGGTGAAGCGGTTTCGGCCTCGCCGCCGGTCCGTTCACGCCAGAAGGAGAAGGCGAAGGTCCGCCCAACTGCGATCGTCGTCATGAGACCCGTCAGAAGAATGGCGAAGGCCAGCCACCATGCGCCGACATCCAGCGATGCCTTGACCAGATAGGCCTTCGGCCAGAGGCCGGAGAAAGGCGGCAATCCGGAAACGGACAGGAGCAGGACAAGGGCAATCGCCGCCAGCCATGGCATTCGGCTGTAGAGGCCGCCGGCCTTGTTCAGCGCGAAGCCGTTCATCCGCTCGCCCATGATGCCGGCGAGGAAATAGAGCGCCGTCATGACGACCATGGAATGCGCGGCATAGAAGACCCCGCCGGACAGGCCTGTGCGGCTGCCGAGCGCCAGTCCGGCCAGCATCATGCCGATGCCGGAAATGACGAGATATCCGAGCTGGCGCCTGATGTCGTTCTGGGCAAGCGCGCCCATCGCGCCTGTCACCATCGTCACGGCGGCGATCACGGCGATTGTGCCGGCCAGCATGTCGCGCTCGACATGGAACAGGGTGAGGAAGATGCGCAAAAGCGCGTAGACGCCCACCTTGGTCAGCAGGCCGGCAAACAGGCCGGACACGACGATGCGCGGCGTGTGATAGGAGGCCGGCAGCCAGAAATTCACCGGGAATGCGGCCGCCTTCATGGCGAAGGCGAAGAGGAACAGCGCGGCGATGGTGAACAGCGGGCCGGTGTCGCGCACGGACGCGGCCTTGCGCGAGATGTCGGCCATGTTCAGCGTGCCGACCGTGCCGTAGAGATAGGCGACCGCCAGCAGGAACAGCGTGGTCGCGAGCAGGTTCAGAAAGGCGTATTTCGTCGCACCGTCCAGCTGCTCGCGCTCCGAGCCAAGCACGAGCAGACCGAAGGAGCCGATCAGCAGCACCTCGAACCAGACATAGAGGTTGAAGATGTCCCCGGTCAGGAATGCCGCGGTAATCCCCGACATCATCAGGAGAAGGAACGGATAGAACCCGTAGCGCCGGCCGGTCTGGTTCACGTCGTCCAGCGCGTAGATGCCGCCGGCGAGGCCGACGATCCCGCCGATCAGCGCGAAGACCGCGCCAAGCATGTCGGCCGCGAAGGTGATGCCGAAAGGCGGCAGCCACCGGCCCATGGTCATGACCACGGTGCCGTTTTGGAGGACATGCCAGAACAGGCCGATATCGGCCGCCAGCATCAGGACGAGACCGGTGATGGCGATGAAGGGCTGGCGCCCGGTGTTCTTGCGCGTCATCAGGCACAGCGCGCCAAAGACGAAGCCGATTACCAGCGGCGCGACAACCAGATAGTCCACCATCGGCGGCGGCGTCATCACCATCGCATCGGCAAGATTGACACTGTGGGCAGTGGAAGTGGCCATGATCGTTGCGTCCGGGCCTCTAGTATCCGAGCGGAGGCGCGGGTTCGTCGACCGGTTCGGCCTCGCGCATCTCGTCGGTGTCGTCGGTGCCCAGCTCCTGGTAGCTGCGGAAAACCAGCACCAGCAGGAAGGCGAAGAAAGAAAAGGAGATCACGATCGCGGTGAGCACCAGCGCCTGCGGCAGCGGATTGGCGATCGCGTCGATCGGCACCACGGCGTCGTCGGGAATGATCGGCGGGATTTCCCGGGTCAGCCGGCCGGTGGTGAATATCGTCAGGTTGACCGCATTGCCCAGCACGGCGACGCCGAGAAGCACGCGAATGATGTGCTTCGACAGCATCAGATAGAGCGACGTCGCGAAGAAAAGGCCCGTCAGGAAGGCCATTGCCGTTTCCATCAGTCGCGCTCCCTTTCCTCGAGCGCCAGCGCGGTCGAGGTGATCGAGCCGAACACGACGAAATAGACGCCGATATCGAACATCATGGGCGTGGAGAGCGCCACCTCGACGCCGAAGATCTTCGGATAGATCCAAAGCCCGGTCAGGAAAGGCACATGGGAGAAGATCGACAGGATACCGGCGATCGCGGCCAGAAGCAGGCCGAAGCCCGCGAGCGCCATCGGGTGAAACCGGATTGCGCGGCGCACCGGCGAGACGCCGAAGGCGATACCGTAGATCGCCAGCGCCGACGCGGCGATGAGCCCGCCGATGAAGCCGCCGCCCGGCTCGTTATGGCCGCGCAACAGCACGAAGACCGAGAACAGGATCATCAGGCTCGACAGGAACGGGGCGACTGTCCGGAAGATCAATGTGCGCATGTCAAACGGCCTCCCCTGCGTTCTGCGGATTCTTCGGCGGCTCGCTCAGGGCCGAACGCGAGCGGCGCGGAAGCACGCGGATCAGCGCGAGAATGGCGAGACCCGAGGTCATCACGACGGCGATCTCGCCGAATGTATCAATGCCGCGGAAGTCGACCAGGATCACGTTGACGATGTTGCGGCCATGGGCGATCTGCAGCGAATACTCGTTGAAGAATTCGGTCAGCGATGCGTCGAAATCCGTTTCGAGCACGCGCAGCAGCAGCAGCGTGAGCGCGCCACCGGCGGCGAGCGCGATGATCCCGTCCGTCACGGTCTGCACCGCCGAGCGATGGTCCTGCGGCGACAGGCGCAGCCGGGTCATGGCGAGGGCGAGGATGACGACCGAGAGCGTTTCGACCATGAACTGGGTGAACGACAAATCGGGCGCGCCCAGCAGCATGAAGTAGACCGCGACCGCGAAACCCTGAATGCCCAGCGAAACGATGGCCGTCAGCCGGTTGCGGGCCCAGATGACCGCGAAGAGGCCGAGGACGGCGATCAGGACGAGAAGCCACTCGTAGAAATAGAGGTCGGGGAACGCGGGCACCGCTGGCCATTCTCCCGCGATGCCCATCGGCACCAGGATCGCCAGGGCGAGGAAGATGAGCGTCGCCGTAATGTAGAATTCGAGGCGGCCCCTCTGGACCAGCCGGGTGACGGCGACGGAGAGCTTCACGATGCCGACTATGGCCTGGTCGAAGCCGCGATCCGGACCCCAGCCGATCCCCGCCAGCAGCGCGGCCATGCCGGACCTGATCTTCGCCAGCGACAGATAGAGCAGCACGCCGAGCGCGATGGTGCCGAGCGAAAGATAGAGCGCCAGTCCGAGATGCGGAATGATGGAGATCGTGATCTCCGCCGCATGGCCCATCACGGCGCTGGCCATCGGCGTCGAGAAATGCTCGTGCGACCAGCCGGAAAACAGCGCGAAGAACAGGCTTCCAAGCGCCAGGACGACGGGTCCCGCGAGCAACAGCACCGGTCCTTCATGCGCATGTTTCGGCGTCTCGACCTTCGGCCCCAGGAAAGGCTTCAGCGCGACCGCGAAGCCAAGCACGAACATCAGGGCGTTGCCGACGATCGCGACGATGGTGAAGACGACCGACCAGGTATCGCCCTTTGCAAGGCCGTAATAGATCTCCTCCTTGGCGAGGAAGCCGACGAAAGGCGGCAATCCGCCCATGGAGATGGCGGCGAACAGGGCCGCGACGAACGTCACCGGCATCGCGCCCGCCAGCCCGCCGAGCCTTGTGATGTCGCGCGTGCCGGCCTCGTGGTCGACATTGCCGGCGACCATGAACAGGCCGCCCTTGAACATGGAGTGGGCGATCAGGTACAGCACCGCCCCGGCGATCGCACCCTCGGTGCCGAAACCGGTCAGCATGACCAGAAGGCCGAGCGACGCCATGGTGGTATAGGCGAGCATCAGCTTCAGGTCTGTCTGGCGAGCGCCCAGCAGCGTGCCGGCGATCAGCGTCACGCCGCCGAAGATCGGCAGCACCGTTTCCCAGGCCACCGTATCGCCCATCACCGGGTTGAGCCGCATCAGCAGATAGACGCCGGCCTTCACCATGGTGGCGGAATGAAGATAGGCCGAGACGGGCGTCGGCGCTTCCATGGCGTTGGGAAGCCAGAAATGGAACGGGAACTGCGCAGACTTGGTGAAGGCGCCGCCCAGAACCAGCACGAAAGCGGCGATGAAGAACGGGCTGTCACGCAACAGGTTGCCGGTCGAGAGCAGCAGCGACATCTCGCTGACGCCGGTGATGTTCCAGATAACCAGCAGCCCCGCCAGCAGCGACAGGCCGCCGAGCCCGGTCACCACAAGCGCCTGGATCGCCGAACGCCGCGAGCGCTCCTCGGCGTGGTTGAAGCCGATCAGCAGGAAGGAGGTGATCGAGGTCAGTTCCCAGAAAACGAACAGCATCAGGAACGAGTCCGAAAGGACCAGCCCCTGCATCGAGCCCATGAACATCAGGATGAACGAGAAAAACCGCCCCTGATGCTTGTGCCCCTTCAGGTAACCGCCGGAATAGAGCACGATCAGCGTGCCGATCCCGGAAATGAGCAGCGCGAAGGTCAGCGACAGCCCGTCGATCATCCAGGAGAAATTGACGTTGAACGACGGTATCCACTGGACGCCGCCGGTCACGCGCCCGCCGTCCGCCACCGCTCCCAGGAAACCGAGGAAATGGACGAACAGGGCAGCCGGCGCCAGCGCCAGAACCCAGGCGGCGTTGTGCTTGAGAATACGGGTGAGCGCCGGCGCAAAAAGCGCGACGACGAAAGGCAGGAAGAGCGCGTAAAACGTCATGTCAGGCGACGCACCCTATTCAGACAGACAAGGACAGCGGAAATGCGGATTTCATGAAAAACGGACCTAGGTCGGTTGATGGCAAATCACAAGTACCACGGTCCGTTTCACGCTGGTTTTCAATGATTAATCGGTCCGAAACCTGTTCCCGACCCGAAATACGCGCCGCCTTCGGCGACCGGACCGGCCCGAAAACAGCCCGTCAGCTTTTCTGCATTTTCGCGATATGGGCTCCGTCGATCGCCTTTGCCGCCTTGTAGGCCTCGCGTGAGCGAAGCCGCTCGGCGTAAGCGCGGAATTGCTCGCGGTCGGGAAGCGTCCCGAAGGTGAGGCCCCAGTCGACCTGCGATCCGACATAGAGATCCGCCGCCGTGAAACGGTCCCCGCACACATAGGCGCGTTCGCCCAGCATGCCCGACAGCACATCGACGACGGCGCCGTAGCTGCCGAAGCCGACCCGCGCCTGGCTCCTCTCGTCAAGCGCCTCGTCCCACTTGAAGGAATGGGCGATAATCGCCTGCTCCACCGGCCCGGCGGCGAAGAAGGTCCAGCGAAGATAATCCGCCTTTTCCGGCAGGGTTTGCGGCAGCAGACCGGCCTCGGGAAAAGCCTCGGCGAGATAGAGGCATATCGCCGCCGCCTCGGTCACGATCACGCCGTCATGCTCGATGGCCGGCACCTTTCCCATCGGGTTGATGCGGCGGTAGTCGTCGCCCTTCATCTCGGCTCCGTAGCCGACAATATGCTCCTCATACTCCGCGCCGGCCTCGTGCAGCGCCCAACGGGCGATCTGCCCGCGGCTCATCGGATTTGTGTAGAACCGGATTGTCGCGGCCATGCCTCGCTCCCTCTTCTCGTGTTGAACGCATAGAAGCGAAGCGGAGGAGAACGCGCAATGGCGTTCTGCCGTCAATCCTCGATCATGTCCTCGTAGCGCCTGTCCGTCAGCGTCTTCAGGAACGCGACCAGCGCATCTATGCGGTCGTCGTCGAGGGCGGGGCCATGGGTCAGTTCGGTCACGGACAGCGTGTCAGGCACCTGAGGATCGGCGAATGGCTTGCCGGTTTCCGGGTTGATCAGCCTTTCCGGGTTCTTCGTGTTGTACCGGTTGTAAAACAGGACGACGGTGCGCAGATCCTTGAACACGCCGTTATGCATATAAGGTCCGGTCACCGCGACATTGCGCAGCGTCGGGGTCTTGAACTTGCCGCGCTGGGCGGCGTCCTCGACCGCGGGGTTGTTCAACAGCCCGCCGTCGATCGTCCCCGGCTTCACGCCGTTCAACGCGCGCAGAGCCAGGTTTTCCGGCGTTCCGATATTGTGGAAGCGATAATCGGTGAAGGTTTCGCGCGGATCGATCGCGCTCGTGGCGAGTTGGTGGCACTGATTGCAGTTGGTGAATTGCTGCGAGAAGAACAGCAGCCGGCCGAGTTCCTCCTGTTCGCTCAGCTTCGCCTCGCCGCGCAGGAACCGGTCGTATTTGGAATCGAAAGGCGCGAATTCGTCCGTCTTCTCGAAGGCGGCGATGGCCTTCGTCATCGCGTCATAGGCGGCGTCCGGGTCGTCCATGACGTCCGCGCCGAACAGCGCCGCGAAGTTCGCCTGGTAATCCGGGTTCTCGCGCAGCCGCTCCACCACGGCGGCCTTGTCGGGCATGCCCATTTCCGCCGGATTGAGGGGCGGTCCCCCGGCCTGCTCCTCCAGCGTGGCGGCGCGGCCGTCGAGAAACTGCCCGCCGACCCACTCGCCGTCCTTGTCGCGGTGGAATGCGGGCGAGAAGGACGCATAGGCGGCCGTCGGCGCGTTCCGGTCGCCGAGCGAGACGCCGTCGTCGCCGGGCGACGCCATGCCGCGCGGATCGGTGAAGGCGAATTCGGGATCGTGACAGCTGGCGCAGGCTTCCGTGCGATTCTTCGACAGGTTGGTATCGAAGAACAGCGACCTGCCCAGTTCCTCCATGGAGACCGTGGTTGTGGCGCTTGTGCTGTTTGCGGCCAGAAGCGCAAGGCCAAATGCGCCGGCAACGGCCGTTCCGATCGCACCCGCATAGCGTTTCACGATCAATTCTCCTTATATGAGTTTTTTTGTCATATTAAGGAGGAGAGCGCCCGTCCGCAATTGATATCGATCAAGAAAACGGAGGGCCTTTTTCGGATTGACGCGCCGGTCACCAGACGGAAACGGCACGTCGCCAGCTCAGTTCGGTCGCATATATTTCTGATGGACCCCGCCGATCCGCCACTGGCGGGAATGGGGGCGTTAGGAGACAGTCCCCTTCATGTGGCGAGTACATGAAGCGGACATCCAGTAATACCACGCTACGATCGTTTCTGGGCCCAAAGCCGAGCTTTATGTCGATACAGCGAATGGTAGTAACGAGCCCAATCGAGCCATTCGAGTGATGTGGCAGAGGCGATAATCCCATTGGGAATGGGCAGGTTTAGACCCGAAACGAAAGTTCAAAGTTCCTGCGCGCATCAAACAATGCGAGAGCCTGCCACAACAGATAAGCCCGTCCCGCTTACTTTTCCGGGAACGCGAGTTTGGTAAGCGATTTCCGAAAACTTGTCCTGACAGGCTCCGAGACGAAAGGGAATGCGGCAAAGAACTTGTCTATGGAAGCATCCGGGCGACGCGCGAAGGCCTGATTGCTCCAATAGGCTGCCGCGTCGTCGTTGCCGGCCATGTCATGGATCGACGCAGCGATCGCGGCGATCAGGTAGTGTGCGCCCGGCTTGCGAGCGCCCTGATCGGCCCAGTAAGCGGCTTTTTCGAGATCCTCGATATGCAGATAGGCCAGCCCGGTAGCCGACTGCATGGCATAAAGAAACGGATCGAGAGGGCTCAGCGAAACCGCGGTGTTCAGGTTTGCCAGGGCCGGAGCGCCCTGTCCGCCCATCACGTCGGCCCATCCATGCGCATAGAAGCCTTGGGCGAAACTCGGGCTCAGGCTCATCGAGCGCTCAAGCCACGCTTGTCCAGCCGCCGGGTCGCCGCGCAGCCAATGGGCGCGGCCGTAATTGAAATTGCCGAACGGATCCATCGGGTCCAGTTCCACGCTCTTTTCGGCAAACCGCCTGGCGTCCTCGATATTGGCCGTCCGGTCTGATCCATAGCGCAGGAAGGCTGCCTGGAAGCTGGTGAATGAGCGTGCCGCATATGCCCGCGCGAAATGCGGATCGAGTTCCACCGCACGGCGGAAATAGGTTCCCGCTGCGACGTTGTCCGCACTGTTGAAACGGTACATGTGTTGCAGGCCTAGATGGAAGCAGCTCCAGGCATCGAGGCTTTCCGGTGTCCGCAGCCGTGCGAGCGCTGCTTCGTTCTGCGGGATGTGCAACTCCAGCGCCGATGTTACCAGCCGCACGACGTCATCGCGTATCTGGTGGACGTCGTCGATCTTTCCCGACAGCCTTTCGCTCAAGACAACATGTTCGGTGCGTGTGTCGGAAAGCTCCACCGTGATCGCCAGCGATGAACCGAACAATTCGACATCGCCGCTCAGCAGGTACGCGGCGCCGATACTGTTGCGAATGGTTTCGAGATCCAGTTCGATTTCACGGAAACGGAATGTCGTGCCGCGCGCAATCACCTTCAGCCAGCGGAGCCTCGACAGCGTCGATATCAGTTCGCTTGGAACGGCATCGGCAATGGCGCCATAACCATCCGACGAACCGATCAGCTTGAACGGCAGCACGGCGATCGACGGTCGTTCCGCGGCATGGTTTTGGCCGGTTTCATCCGCCACGTTCTCCACTGGCGATGATACCGCTTCCACCGTCGCGGCCTTCAGCGTCCGGTACTCCACCTTTCCGACGAAGCGGAAGCCGCGACCGTGCACCGTGCGGATGTATTTCTGGTTGGAGCCGTCGTCGCCCAGCGCCTTGCGCACGGTCTTGATGACGGTCGAAATAGCCGCGTCGGTGACGATCCTGCCGTCCCAGATCTTCTCTACCAGTTCATCCTTGCTGATCAGCCGGTCGGAATTTTCGACCAGATAGCTGAGCGCTGCAAAGGCGCGTCGCTCAAGAGGCACGGTTTCCCCCGCGTTCTCAAGCTCGCCGCGATCCAGATCCAGCGTAAAACCGTCAAAAACATATCGCAGCGCAGGGCCCTCGCAAAACTCACGCTTTCGTCAAGAAATACTCAGACAGCGCTCAAGTCTGCAACCTCCGCCTGACGTATTCCTCTCCCACTGCCGCAAAAACGGTCCGAATGGAGAGAAAAATGAACGCATACAACGCAAATCCCGTCATGTCCGAACCGGCGAACCCGCTCGTCGACTTCTGGAACAATATCCTGGCGGAAAAGTTCATCCGCTTCCGCCATGTCCTCGTCGGAGGCCTGTCGCGCCATAGCGCGGCCGTCATGCCCGCACTCGGCATTGTCCCCGGCAGCCGCGTCCTCGATGTTGGTTGCGGCTTTGGCGACACCGCCATTGAAATCGCCCACCGGGTCGCGCCGAACGGAGAAGTCGTCGGGGTCGATTGCTGTCAGGCATTCCTCGATTTCGCCTGGCGGCATGCCGAGTTCGAACTCGCGCCGAATATCAGCTTTGCCGTCCGGGACGCCGAGCGCGATCTTGGAGAGCACGAATATGACTTCGTCTTTTCCCGCTTCGGAACGATGTTCTTCATGAACCCGGTCGCAGGGTTGCGATCGATGCGTCGGGCACTGAAGCCGGGCGGGCGCGTGGCCCATATCGTCTGGCGCCGCCGCGAAGACAATCCCTGGCTCAATCTGCCTCATCAGACGGTTCGGCGTTTCCTGCCGGCCCCGGGCGAAGAGGCTTTGACCTGCGGTCCCGGTCCCTTCTCGATGGCCAGCGAAGACGTCACGCGCGCCCAAATGGAGGCCGCCGGCTTTGTCGACATCGATTTCGAGCGCATCGATGCCAAGGTCATGGTGGGCCGCAATATCGAGGACGCGATCGCCTTCCAGCTGGCGATCGGACCGGCCGGCGAGACTTTCCGTGAGGCGGGCGAGCTTGGACAGGCCCGGCGCGCCGAGATCGTGCTCGCACTGGATGAGCTCTTCTCGGCCGCCGAAACAACGCCCGAAGGTCTGTGGATGGACTCGTCCTCATGGCTGGTCACCGCCCGCGGTCCGGACGCCTGACGGGCTGATCGAGGAGAGTGACCATGAGATACCGTGACGCGCTCCGCGCGCTCCTTTCCGCCACCAACGGAAGAGCAGATTCCGGCAACGGCAAGCAGACGATCTCTCCCGAAAGGCCACACCACGGCCAAACGCGGAGGCTGCTTGCCGCCCACCTGCTGGTCCTTCGCTAGGACCGGACCGGCGCGGATGCCGGAAGTCAGGCCGCGCCTCCATCAAACCTGAAACCCAAACTGAAACCAAAAAGGAAATCATCATGAATATCGCAGTCAAAACCGACAATGGCGTGAACACCGAAGCCCTGATGGGCGCCCGTGGCGCTTTCGAACAGATGCCTCAGGCAGCGGCCTTCACCTTCCGCAGCGCCTGCGACTGGATCCAGGGCACGCAGAACCGCAATGCGATCAACGGCTATTTCGGCCTCGGACAGGAGCACGCCCGCAAGCAGACCTTCACGATCGACTCCGATCACCCCGAGGTGTTCGCTGCCGCGGACAAGGCTCCGACCCCGCCGGAAATCGTGCTCGCCGCACTGGCCAGCTGCCTGACCGGCGGTCTCGCCTCCGTCGCCCAGCATCGCGGCATCCAGCTGCATTCGGCCCGCGCTATCGTGGAGGGCGATATCGATGTCCGCGGCATCCTCGGCATGGACCCGGACATCCGCAATGGCTTCTCGGCGATCCGCGTCACCTTCGAGATCGATGCAGACGCCAGCCGCGAGGACATCGAGGCCCTGGTCGCCCAGTCGCAAAAGCGCTCCGCCGTCTTCGACATCCTGACCAACCCCACCAGCGTCGCGGTCGCGGTCGCCTGACCCTGCCGCGCCTCTCGGCCGGGCCGCAGCCCGGCCGACAGTCCGCAACCCGCTTCAAGACAAAGGAACATACCCATGTACATCGACCCCAAGCACCTGCGCGGCGCCGCCCGCTTCGATCTCCGCACCTTCAAGCCGTATCCCCATTTGCCGCCGAAAAGCCCGGTCTACAACGCCCGCAAGCCGCGCTGATCGCCGCCTGCGTGACAGCCTCCGGCCACCCGTATCAGGAAGTAACCTCATGAAACGCATCTCCACCATCGTGATCGGCGCTGGCCAGGCGGGTCTCGCAATGAGCCATTGCCTTTCGGCGCGCGGCATCACCCATGTGGTGATCGAGCGCGGCGAGGTCGCCAATTCCTGGCGCAAGGAGCGTTGGGACAGTCTCAGGCTGCTCACGCCCAACTGGCAAAGCCGGCTCCCCGGCTTTTCCTGGTCGGGGCCGGACCCCAACGGCTTCATGAGCATGCCGGAGGTCATCCGCTATTTCGGCGACTATGCGGCGGCCAGCAAGGCCCCCGTCGAGGCATCGACAAACGTGCTTTCGGTCTCCGCGGAGGGCGGCGGCTACCGTCTCTCGACGGATCGCGGTGACTGGTTGTGCGACAACCTCGTCATTGCGACCGGCGCCTGCAATATCGCCAATGTTCCCGCGCAAGCGTCCGCCCTGCCTGCCGATATCCGGCAACTGACGCCTTTCCGGTATCGCGGACCGGGCCAGTTGCATGAAGGCGGCGTACTGATCGTCGGCGCCTCGGCGACCGGCGTCCAGCTCGCGGACGAGATCCGGGCGGCCGGCCACGACGTCACGCTAGCTGCCGGCGAGCATATCCGGATGCCACGCCACTATCGCGGCCGCGACATTCAGTGGTGGATGGAAATGGCCGGCATCCACGCCGCAGCCGTCGAGGACGTCGACGATGTCGAGCGTGCCCGCCGGGTTCCCTCGCTGCAGCTCGTCGGCTCGTCGGAACGACGCTTCCTCGATCTGAACGCCTTGCGCGAGCGCGGCGTCGAGGTCGTGGGCCGCCTCGCCGGCATCCGCGACGGACGCGCACTGTTTTCCGGCGCGCTCGCCAATCACAGCACCCTGTCGGACCTGAAGATGAACCGCCTGCTGGCGGCCCTGGACGACTGGGCCGAACGATCCGGCCAGCCGGATCTCCTGCCTGCCGAGCGGTTCGACCCGACCGGCATCTCGCCAGCCCCGCGGCTGTCCTGCGACCTGTCGCGCGGCGAGATCCGGACAGTGATCTGGGCAACAGGGTTTCGCCCCGACTACAGCTGGCTTCACCTGCCGGTATTCGACGCAAAGGGACGCCTTAACCATCGTGGCGGCCATGTCGCACCGGGCCTGTACGTGCTCGGCCTGCCCTTCATGCGCCGACGCAATTCCGCTCTCATCGACGGCGTCGGATCGGACGCCCAGGCCCTTGCCGATCACATCGACCGAACCCGTGGCCGCAGAGCCGCATGACAAGGAGACGAACATGTCAGTTCACAACCTATCCACCACCGCCAACCGGGGTCGCGATGCCATCATCCGCGACAACCAGAATGCCGTCATCGCACGCATGGCGGCCGATCTGGATGCGGCTCGCAGCACCATCGTGACCACCGGTCGAATCGACGAAGGCCTTTCCTGTACCGTCCGGCAGGGCAAATTCTCCACCGTCACGGATCTCGGCCGCGGCATGGGCGGCGACGCCACCGGACCGTCGCCGGGATTTCACGCCCGTGCCGCCATCGCCGGCTGCGTCGGCATGGGTGTGAAGATGCTCGCGGCGCGCGAGGGCGCGGTCTTCCGCTCCATAGAGGTCACCGTGGAAACCGATTTCGACGATAGCGCTCTGTTCGGCCTTGGAACGGCCACGGCAGCGCCGCTCAAGACCCGGATCGGCATTGCGATCGACAGCGACGAGGATGAGGCACTCATCAATGAGATCGTGGACCGCGCCCTCGTGATGGACCCTTGGTTCTTGGCGTTGCGGGACCCGCAAAACGTAATTGTGCGTGTAAAGGTCGCTGATACGACGGGCTAATGATTACCTGGCGCGGATGCCGGCACCAAGGTGAAAGGCATAGCATCAGCCTGCGCCGGCGATGGCCGCTTCTGGCGCCTTTCGACCGTTCATTGTGTGTCGCAAAATCGACAGTCCCTAATGCTCGAAACTGTCGCTTTGTCCCCTCAGCCGACCTCTGTGCCTTCCAGGGCGACGGCCCGCTTTCCGCCCGTCTCAAAATTCTGATCCGGCCGCGGGGAACGTCCGCGTTTGGTACAAAGGGGATTAAACGCAAATGTCCGGGATGGGGGCGCGAAGCCGCCACCCTTCACTCCGGCAGCGCCCCTGCCCTCAATCGAGCGCCCCGCCAGGAGGTGGCAGGGCGCTGTTCGGGGGTGGAAATGTCGGGCGGCAGTCGTGCACCCTGTTTGATCGTCAATAGTTCTGACGCGAACGTTCAAATTTCAGACTGATCCGCCAGCGGATCAGGAAACGGACGAGCGATCAGGGTCTATGCGACGTTCGCCGATCGTCGCCGGCAACGTGCCGGCTCAGTTCGGCCGCATATATTTCATGTAGACCCAGCCGGTCTGCCACTGGCCGTTATTGGCCGGGTCGTGCCAGACCTCGCACCATTTGTAGCGGACGGCCTGGCGCTGCTGCCAGTCCGGCAAGTGGGAGATAGTGTCGAGCAGCGTCGGCGCGCCCTTGCAGCGGCCGGTCAGCGACAGAACGGTGCCGTTCGGATAGGCGCTTTCGATCCAGGACTGGGAGGACGGCCAGCGGCGAACGTTCAAAACGTCGCCCCAGGATACGTCGGTGACTTCCCAGGCGTGGAAGACGGAAGCGCCGGCGGGAGCGCCCGCGGTCAGCATGGAAGCGGCCGCGACGGCGGCAAACAGGATGGATTTCAGGGTCATGGTTTTCTCCGGGCTTGAACAAGGGCCAGTGATCGATACATCTGACCTACCGACCCGTTGCTGAATTGGCGCTTATCCTGCCATTCAGCCCCCATTCATTCCGTGCATTCGCGCACATCCGGAGGTTCCATGTCCCGCCCCTTTGGCCCCCTGCCCGCCGCACCCGTCGCCGAAAAGCGTCCGTTCACCGACACGAGACACGGCATCGAGCGCAGCGACGATTACGCCTGGCTGCGCGCCGACAACTGGCAGGAGGTGTTCAAGGACACCTCCGTTCTCGACCCGGCGATCCGCGCGCATCTGGAGGCCGAAAACGCCTATCAGGACGCGGCGATGGCCGATACCAAGGAACTGCAAAAGGTTCTGTTCGAAGAAATGAAGGGGCGCATCAAGGAGGACGACTCCACCGTTCCCATGCCGGACGGGCCCTATGCCTACGGCTCCTCCTATCGCAAGGGCGGACAGCAGCCGCTGTTCCAGCGCATGCCGCGCGACAAGACCGCCGAGGCCGACAGGACCATCATCCTCGACGGCGATGCCGAAGCGGACGGCAAGGCCTATTTCCGCATTGCGTCCGCCGATCATTCGCCCGACCACGGCAAGCTGCTCTGGGGCTATGACGACAAGGGGTCCGAGTTCTTCCGCCTGCGGGTGCGCGACATGGAAAGCCGCGAGGACCTCGCCGACGATGTCGCCGATTCCAGCGGCGGCGGCGTGTGGGACGCGAAAAGCGAGGGCTTCTTCTACTCGAAGCTCGACGCCAATCACCGGCCGTCGAAACTCTACTACCATCGCGTCGGCTCGGCGCAGGCGGACGACATTCTGGTCTATGAGGAAACCGATGCGGGCTTCTTCATGGGTGCCGGCGGCAGCCGCCGGAACGACGTCATCCATGTCAGTTCGCACGATCACGAGACAAGCGAGATACGGCTGATCCGCGCCGACGATCCGCTGTCGGAGCCGGTCCTCGTCGCGCCGCGCCAGGAAGGCGTCGAATACGAGCTGGATTCGGGCGGCGACGTGTTCTTCATCCTGACGAATGCCGACGGCGCCAAGGACTTCAAGATCATGACCGCGCCGGCCGATGCGCCGGGCAAGGCGAACTGGTCCGAACTGGTCGCCCACAAGCCCGGCCGGCTGATCCTCGCCATCCAGGCCTACAAGGATTTCCTCGTCTGGCTGGAACGCGAGGACGGGCTGCCGCGCATCATCGTGCGCGACCGAAAAAGCGGCGAGGAACACGCCATCGCCTTCGCCGAGGAGGCCTATTCGCTGGGGCTCGTCGGGTCGATGGAATACGACACGGACGTCATCCGCTTCTCCTATTCCTCGATGACGACGCCCGCCCAGGTTTTCGACTACAACATGCGCAGTCACGACCGCACGCTCCTGAAAACGCAGGAAGTGCCCTCCGGCCACGACCCGGCGGATTACATCACGCGGCGCATCCTCGTGCCGTCATATGACGGCGAGGAAGTGCCGGTCTCGCTGCTCTATCACCGCGACACGATGCTCGACGGCACGGCCCCCTGCCTGCTCTACGGCTACGGCTCCTACGGCATCGCCATCCCCGCCTCCTTCAACACGAACTGCCTGTCGCTTGCCGATCGCGGCTTCGTCTACGCCATCGCCCATATCCGCGGCGGCAAGGACAAGGGGTTTGCCTGGTACGAGGACGGCAAGCGGGCCAAAAAGCAAAACACCTTCAAGGACTTCGTGGCCGCCGCTCACTATCTGGCGAGGGAGGGCTTCACCTCCGCCGACCGCATCGTCGCGCAGGGCGGATCGGCCGGCGGCATGCTGATGGGCGCGGTCGCCAACATGGCGCCGGAAGCGTTCGGCGGCATCATCGCCGAGGTGGCCTTTGTCGACGTGCTCAACACGATGCTCGACGACACGCTGCCGCTGACCCCGCCCGAATGGCCGGAATGGGGCAATCCGATCGCGTCGAAGACGGACTACGAGACGATCGCCGCCTATTCGCCCTATGACCGGACGGGACACGCCCCCTACCCGCCGATCCTCGCCGTCGCCGGCCTGACGGATCCGCGCGTTACCTACTGGGAACCGGCGAAATGGATCGCCAGGCTGCGCGCCCTCAATCCGGACGCCGGGCCGTTCCTGTTGAAGACCAACATGGATTCCGGCCATGGCGGCGCGTCGGGGCGCTTTTCGCGGCTGGAGGAGATCGCCTTCTCCTACGCCTTCGCGCTGAAGGTGGTCGGCAAGGCCTAGCGCGGCGTCCGATCTGATTGAAACAATCAGATCGGCAAACTTGCCGCGCCAGCTTGTTTGGTCGACCGGTAACCTTTCCGCATATGATGCATCATGATCGGGGACCGGTCTGGATAATCAGACGAAGCCGCTGACCGGGTGCGGCCGGTACGGCGCCTCGATCTCGGCGATGTCCTCGTCGGCGAGTTCGAGATCGAGCGCCGCCAGGGCGTCGGTCACGTGGCTGTCCTTCGAGACGCCGAGGATCGGCGAGGTCACGCCCGGAACCTGCAGCACCCAGGCCATGGCGACGCGCGCCATCGGCACGCCGCGGCGTCTGGCGACCCGCTCGACCGCCTCGACCACGGCGCGATCGTCGTCGCCGAGACGCGACAACCGCTTGTCGGTCTGCGAGCGTTCGGTCTGCTCTCCCCAGGGGCGAGTCAGGCGGCCGGAGGCCATCGGCGACCACGGCATGACCGCTATGCCGTCATGGCGGCAAAGCGGCAGCATTTCGCGCTCCTCCTCGCGGTAGAGCGCGTTGACCTGGTTCTGCATGGAAATGAACTTCGCGCCCCCCGCCCTCTCGGCGGCGCGCTGATATTTCAGGAACTGCCAGACATGCATCGACGACGCGCCGATATAGCGCGCCTTGCCGGCCTTCACGACATCGTTCAGCGCCTCCATCGTCTCCTCGAAGGGCGTTGCCGGGTCGGCCCGGTGTATCTGGTAGATGTCCACATAATCGGTGCCGAGCCGTTTCAGGCTGGCGTCGATCTCATGCATGATCACCTTGCGCGACAGCCCGGCCCCATTCGGTCCGCGCCGCATCGGCAGGCAGACCTTGGTCGCGAGCACGATCTGGTCGCGCGGCGCGATTTCCCAGAGCGCCTTGCCGGTGATCTCTTCCGACGTACCCTCGGAGTATACATTGGCGGTATCGAAGAAATTGATGCCGCCCTCCCACGCGGCCCGATACATCCGCCGCGCCGCGTCGAGATCGAGCGTCCAGGGCCGTATGTCGGTCGGCTTTCCGAAAGACATCGAGCCGAAGCACAGGCGGCTGACCTGAAGCCCCGTCGATCCGAACCGCACATACTCCATGATAGCCCTCCCCCGCTGGTCGATCCTGCTTAGCCGCTTTCGCGGCGGGATTGAAGGCGTGTATACATGAAAGCTGGTTTTCCCCGGCGGACAAGGGCCGTGGCGGAGCGGCAGCGGGCAAACAGCGTCGAAAGCGGTTTGGACGGGCCACGCTTGCCCGGCCTATCCAGCCATGCCAAGCAGCGATATCGGTTTCAAAGGCGCAGCGTTTCAACAATCGGGCGAGGCAGCCCGATTTGAAGGATCGAACCCGAACGCGATCGAGTGGCGCTCGGCTAAATTGCCGTGTTATGGCAAGAAGAGACTCTTCCGGGTCAAGCACGGCAAGAGTTGACTTGGATAATTTTGGGCGGTGATTGAAGTGCGGAGCAGCATGAGCGTGGGCGAAGATTTTGCGAATTCGGTATACAGCCTGAGCGAACAAACCTCGCTCCAGGCACTTGGAGAGGATGAGGGAGGCGTTCTGCTGAAGCTTGAAAGCGGTGAAATCTATACCATCAACGATACGGCATGCGCGTTCCTGGCGAATCTCGACGGGCACAGGAATGTTCGAGATTGTATCGGACCGATCCTCGCGGATTTCGATGTCGATGAGGCGACGCTTCTGTCTGATCTCGAGGAGCTGGTCGTAGAGCTCGAAGCGGAATCGCTTGTAACGAAATCCTGATGAGCCCCTTCCCTCCGTCCTATGTCCCGTTTGCAGCAAGCCTTTGGATATCGGCGCGATTGATGCCGGTGTTTGCCAAGAGCGCCCCAATCGGGGCGTTGCTGCGGATGGCGACGCCGGCAGGCCAAACAGCCGCCTATACCGCGTTAAGCAGTGACGAGATCGTGGCTTCGGTCAAACGTGTCACGCGCCGCCCATGGCGGATGCGCGGTCGACGCTGCCTGCGCGAAGGCCTGCTCGCGTTCCGGTACCTGTCCTTGGCGGGCCATCGGCCTCTGCTTCACTTCGCCGTTGAAAAGGAAACGCTGCGGACCGACAGACCCAAAGCGCATTGCTGGATTTCGGTGAACGACGAAGTGGCGATGAATCCACCATCGCCGACGATGCTGGAACTGTTCGCCTATGACGGCAGCCAGAGCATTCCGGCAACCGTCCTCGGTTCATCGGGGGCCACCCGGTTTGGCTGAATCAAACGCTCTGGTGCTCGACTTCGAAGGGGCGGTGCTGCGGGTTTCCGCCAGCAACGCGCGATGGACGCAGATGCTTGCGGACGGATGCCATTGGTTCCTGTCCGGCGCGTCCGACGCACGCGGGTTTTCTCTCAGCATCGAAGAAGATGAGCGCCCCCGCGTTCCCGAAGCCTTTCCGCATACCTGGTCGGGCCGACTTATCGAGGGAACCGCGGCCAATCTCTACGAAACCGAAGACACATGGACCGTGGAATTGCCCGGCTATGGCCATGCGACGATAAACTATGCGGAAAAGCAGGCGTCTATCATTGCCAGGCCGGGCGGCTTCGATGCGTTCATGTACACACCGCTCTCGGCTATCGTTGAAGCAACTCTGAGCACCCAGGGGCAGCGCGTCCTTCATGCAGCCTGCCTCGGCGTCCCGAATACACCGGGTTCGATCCTTCTGTGCGCCCCGTCGGGCTTCGGCAAGACTACGACGTCGCTGGCGCTCGCCCATGGCGGCTTCATTTTCATGGCGGACGACACCAGCGCGGTCTTGAAGGACGATGGACACTGGAAGGTTTGGGGCATTCCGAACCGGATCAAGGTTCATCGCCGCACGGCCGAATTGCTGCCGTGGATTGGGGATCTGCCTGACAATTGGAACGCCGAAGACGAACAGGGCGTCCATATCGATGATCTGCGGCATGCATTTCAGGTCAGGAAGCACCCGCCCAGGCCCGTCCACGCCGTCGTAATGCTAGGCGAGCGCACGGACGATTCTCACCAGATCAATCCGGTTTCACGGGCAGAGGCGCTCCTGCAGATTGCTCAGGACAACGTTTCCAACAGCCCGACCGGGGTCAAGCCGTGGAGCCAGTCGCAATTTTCCGTTTATGCCGACCTGGTGCGCAGCAATCCCGTCCTTCAGTTAAGGGTGGGATCGGATCTGACGACATTGGCGCCGATGCTGGAGCAGGCGCTTGCCCGGCTTTCGGGAACGGATGAAGGCCAATGACCTCGCAGCAATCCAGATGGCTTGTGCATTACAGCGATCCTCTGGTCGATGCCGCGAAGGCCGGCGCACCGAAGCTGCCTTTGCCGCTTGCCGAAAGTCACATTGCAGACATCGCGGCGCAGGCCGGCCAACACGGCGTCATCATGGCGCTCGGCCGAAACGTAGCCGCGGCGGTGAAGGCGAAGTCCCCCCTGGTGACCGGCAGCGATGAGACCGCGAGGTCTGCCGCCGGGAAATCGCTCGCCGACGCGCTGGAGTCGTCCTCTCTGGCGCATCTGAGGCGCAACATGATTCTGAACGATGTCGCACGTCGTATCAACACCCGCCTCCTGGGGGAGAGCCTGCCCGCTATTGTCGTCAAGGGCCCCGATTTCGCCGAGACCGTCTATGGCGGCCTGCATATGCGGGCCTTCTCGGATATCGATATCCTCGTGGATCCGGCAGCGACAGAAGCCGTCGGGGCCATCGTCGCCGATCTGGGGTTTGCCCCTGTCGCTCCCGACCAGAAGCACGAGGCATACACCGAGCGTCAGTTCCTCAGGAAAGACCGGGATGGCGGGCTTTCCCTTGTCGAACTGCACACGGACATCGTTCATGCGCCGAAGTTGCGCCGGTCGATGTCCCTGACCCATGAGGATTACGCGGGGCCTGGTTCCGGAGGCGTCACGATGGCGGGACGCCTCGTCCTGGCCGCCCTGCACGGCGCCACGTCGCACCAGTTCGACCGGCTGCAATATGTCGTCGACATGCTGATGATTGCACGCGCCGGCGTCGACGTGCAGGAACTGAAAGACCGCGCCGCGCGGGCCGGCGCCGAGACAGCTCTTCTCACGGGGCTCGATCTCGCCGCCGCCCTGTTCGGATGCGAGGCGAGCGCGGCCCTTGCAAGGCAATGCGCGCCACGGCGCGGCACCATGCTAACCCGACGCCTTATCGGGCCGGCGTCCGTTACGAACGCACAATCGCGATCGCGCTGGCGTCATTCCTGGCGCCGACAGGTCTACCGCTGGATGCTGACACGCCAGCCGGATCTGGTTCGAAGTGAAGAGCCTCGCTCGGTGGCGAACTGAATTCGACTGCCTGAGCCGCCATGCGCGTCCGGTTCCATGCCGATCACGCAGCAGGCATCGGCCGATCTCTCGCGCAACCCCAAAAAAAGCCAACCCGAGGCGTTCTCGCCTCAGGGTTGGCCGATCGTTTCGCAGAAAATTTGGCGCGGGCGCCGAATGTCAGCCTAAAGGGTAATTTATGGCGGATCCTTTACCCAAGCGGGGGCGCCGGAACTCGCGCTGGTTACTCGCGCAAGTGTCGCTCTCTTGATCAGCACAGGCTTGATGTACTTCTTCATTTTCACTCCCTGGCACCGTCGAAAAAATGCATGGACGGTCAACCACCGCCTGTCACTTGAATAGTTGGCTATTCATGGGCCGTCAACGGCACTGATGGAGTATTTCCAACTGGAAGTCAGCTTTCCAATTTCGAAACTGTCGGTTCCGAACCGAACTTGCCCCAAAGCCTCCTGGCCTTGGGTCGGGTATTGGTTTTGCAGCCAGCTGTCAGCAGGCGCTCAATACTATCAATCAGGGGGTATAGCTGGTCACAGACGTCGCGCTGGTAACGCGCGCAAGTGTGGCTCTCTTGCTCACCGCAGGTTTGATGTATTTCTTCATAAGCCGCTCCTCAACGCCGTCGAAATTCTTCAATGGCGGCCACTCACCGCTCAACAATTGATAGGTTGACCAGCCATGGTTCGTCAATCTTGTCGCCGGAGATTTCCTGACGTTAGGTCATTTTTCCGGTTTTGGATCGCGCCGGTCTTCGAAGTCCCGCATTCGAAGACGCGTCCGGTGCGTCTCCGGTGAGGCTTTGTTATCGAAAATGTCGGTTCCGCGCCGATAGTGCCCGGGCCATCTCTTCCGCCTTTCGGCTGACTCCGGGTCTTTAAGAGCGTCGTTGAAGGCCCTCCGGCGCGTGTACCACTCCTCCATATACTCCGCGATCTCCGGCGCGTCGGAGATGCGGCGCATCTCCGGTTCAAAACTTTCCGCATCCCCGCGTCGCACAGGAAAAATCTGGGCCACCGCGTCGCCCTTGCGAAACCGCACCGCCCTGTTGGGTTCGGTGACCTGCCAGTGGATGGCAGCCGAGGTCAGCACCCAATCCGTCTCCACCAGGCCGCTGAACGGTGTCGCGCCGCGAACCGGGCTATTGGGAGGGCCCTGGATCATCAGATCGTAGCCGGGTTCGGTGCGAAATATGGCCGGAAACGAGAAAGTGAAAATGCCGGCGCCGAAGTGGCTCACAATGTACGCGCTTTCCGGATCGTCCGCGATCACGGCGAGACTTCTGCGGTTGCCGCCGCCATTCCAGACCACGGTGAAACCCGTCGGCGTGCGTATTTCCCAACCCATCTGGTTGGCAATGAGCATGGGCAGGCAGCCATAGGCGTGTCCGTCGGCATAGGCGTCCAGCCAGTCGCGGTTCGGCCTGGCCGGACGGATATCCAGTTCGTATCCATCTTCCACATATGCAGTCAGCTTCATGAAATAACGCCCTGCTCTCGTCTTTTGGCCGGTTGGTGCAAATCCGGTTTACGAGCTTTTCAGTCTGGCCGAAACTCCGGATGACGGCAATCTGCGCGTGACCCGATGTTGAACGGCCTGTCCTGATAAGCTGGTGAAGAGCCAATCCTGCGGGAGCAGCCGCCGCCATTGGGACCGCGCCGCATCGAGATCGAGCGTCAGCTAGTCCCATTTGAAACTTATGGCTGACCTGAGTTATCTATTTCCCAGCCGCAATAATCTTTTCGAATAGCAGCCTTGTCACTGCAGCGGCGTTCAGAGCCCCTATGATATGCCAGCGGTCGTCTTTATTGCCATCACAATAATCGACGATCGCGCGCACAACGCCGATCTCTTGAGATCGCGACCAGCCCGCATCGCGTAAGCCTGCACTTTCCATTTCGACTGCTAGAATGCTGTACTTGGCACGCAGTTCGTCCCTGACCGTAGGGTCTTTTAGGAGAGTATCACCGGCCCCGATTCGTCCAAAGTGGACTATCGCAGGCGACAGCAATCGACGCGGGTCAGATTTGCGTACGACTGGTTCTCCGTCCGCTCCTTTGAGTTCGTCAGGGGGCAACGTATCGACCGAGAGGCCGTAAGCTTCGAAGGCCTGATCTCGGTAAGGCACCCATCCGGTGTCGAACCCTTTCAAGTGGGACTGCAAATTACGGACCATTTGTGTCAGCGAGTACGAAACCTTCTGTGGCGAGTCTCTATATTCGATGCTACCGTCTGGCTTCCGCTTCAAAAAGTCGATTTCCATAATGCTCTGCCCTATGACGACGTCGCCTAGCCTGACGTCTTCTTGGGCATTGTTCGGAAGCGGGCAACCGCCTGCGATTCCAACCATGACAGTATGGGCTGCGTCGATCGACCGCATAAAATCGGTAGATGTCACCCCCGACAGCGTGTTTCCCATTTCGGATAGAACGGCCACGGCTATTTGTTTGACCATTCCGTCGATCTCGTAGTCTATTAGCTTGTAAACATGGGGGTCATTTTCAAACTGTTTGTCGCGGCCCTCACCGAAGACCATTTCTACGGCCTCGCGCTCCTTCGGAAGCGCGGTCAAGATAGCTAGGTCGACCTTGTATCGTTGGGGCTTTTGAACTTCATTCATAGACGCATATCCGTCTGTCTGTGAAAAACGGAATGCTTCCTCGAATGATGATTGAAAAGCCATCGTTTCCAGTTTGTCGATGGGGCAATCTTTTATCTCCGCGAGAAGGCCACGTGATCGGCATTGTTTCAACAACGCCGCAAAATCAATGTCGTCTTTGGGATTGGCAGACGGAATGACGTCCCCCGTTGATATTGCCATGTTCTGGAAGACGGCAGAATCTTGATAATCCTTGGCATAGCTGCCGAAATAGTAGCGGTTTACGAGGTTGTGAAGCGCGTTCTCGGCAGCCATGTTGCCAGCTTTGATAGGCAGAAGATCCGTCACGTGAGGCACGATGAAGGCATCCTTTCCAAGACGCCCGGGAACATCGCGCCATGCGCGCTCGAAATCCAGGTCGGAGGTTCCATCTGCTTTCAGGGCGTGGAAGCGAGCGTACAGCTTTTCGTTATCTGCCTCCAACAGCCAGTCGTTCGTGATGTCATGAGTGGCGCTGCGCTTACGTCGCTCCCAACCCACATTCTGTCTCAAAGGTTTTGAGTACACTTCATACTGAGCCGAGCCGCGGCGGTACTGCTCCAGCTTATCCCGGCGAAACTCCTCTAGCGAGCTTCCGCCTCCAAGTAGCTTGAAAAGTGAAGCAGTGTCGCTGCGCAGGAACGGCCCTAGCAATTGTCCCGCGACGTCCGACTCCTGATAGGATGCCGCTGGAACAAGTATGCGCAATCCGAGAATGACGGCAAACCTGACCGCCAATTCCATTTCCTGCAGCGCGCTACGACTCCGCGCATATTCGCCCCGTTCTTCTAAAAAGTGAATATCGAAAAAGTGGAGAAAGAATACGCGAGGATGGATTGATCCCGGCTTCAGAAACAGGGAAGCCTGAGCTGGCTTAGGTCTTTTCGACATCGATCGCGATACCTGAAAACCAGCGGATCAAGACTGCCCCTAAGATCGTGTACGCCCCATGCTGACAGCTCGTCGGAGTAATTTGCGGGAATGCCATCAAGCAGAAAAATAGCCTTGTTATCGGCAAACGCGATCGCGATCTCGGCAAACGTATTTGCGCCGATATAGCTAGGCGTGCCATACTTTTCGTAGTTTGCGACGACGATACCGATTGTTCTGGGATCGCGCACCTTCTTGATGTGTCTCCTAGAGACCTCTTTCTTGAACCGCTGATAGTATTTCTGGTCGCTAAATTCTGCTCCTGTGTCGACGTCGTCCGGTGCGATGGCGAGGACATCCTGCTCGGCGAGTCTGGAACAAATCTCATCCATCCTGCGGGCAAATGCCATACTCCCGCAAACGACGAAGCGCTGCTTGAAAGAAATATCATTCTTTCCGGTCCACGGCGTAACCAATGAGGCGGCGTTCGCCATCGAAAACATCTCCTTGACCTGACTCAAATAGCCAAGTTGGGCGCTCGTTCATTTCCAGGTAGCGTAGCACGAATTCTGCCGGCGACACCACATACGTGGGCGGGATGTGTACAGGAAGATCGTCGGGGAAATCATCGAAAAACACTGGCTGCCGTCGCTGGATCACGCGACCGATTTCGTAGCATGTCGTTTTGCCGACATATCCGTTCGGGCCGGTAATCACGTACACCGCATCTGCCGAGAATATACGTTCGAGAGTTTCCGTCTGTATCTGAGCATCAGATTGGTTCGGCGGGTCGCTCTCGAACCGGACGAATTCTTCGCCACTGATAATTTCGGTTCCGGCCGGCGAGGTAACATGAAGGCCCGCAAGCCGAAATGCCTCAATTATTGACCTGACTTTAGGATAGTTCGGACGACGGAAACTGCCAATCACCGCGAGTTTGAGCACCACGACCTCCCACACTTTGCGTTTGAACGGCTAAGCCTTCGAAAGCCGGAGTTTACTTGCACATTATCAGTGCTCAAACAACGTCGTGCAGCAACTCGGTAACGCATTATAAATTCAACACGCAGATTTCAAAATTAAATTAAATTGAAAAATACATGAGAAATAATATTCGGGGAAAGTTTTATACCGGTTCAAAGCAGCGCATTCAAGCAACAGATCTAATATTGTGATGACTTTATCTGCTGTCCACCCACCAATATCGCGCAAGCCAGAAAATTCGAGCGCAAGTATATTTAACTCATAAGGACCGTGCTTGACGCGATAGCCACAAGACGCCGCAAAGAAGTGTCCGCTTTCAGGTGGAGCAGATAATCATCTCAACGACCAAATACGCGGAGCAAAGTGGACATCAGCCTTCAATCCACAAGTGAAAGCCAAGGCCCGAAACCAGAGGCCTAAATCCCAGAAAAGCAAACTGCCTCGGCGGATCGCCACCGATCCGCCCGCTCCGCAAATCCAAGTCGAATATCCCGCCTACTTGCCCTGATGGGAGGGGATGGCCTTGAGGTAGGCGGCGATGGCTTCGCGGTCTGAGGCGGGGAGTTTGGCCATGTTTTCCTGGACGTCGACCATCGAGCCGCCGACGGAATCGAAATCCGGGGTGAAACCGCTTTCCAGATAATAGGCGATGTCGGCTTCCGACCAGTCGGCGATGGCGCCGCCGGGCGTGATGTTGGGAATGCGCCCCTGCCCGTCCGGGTTCGGCGCGCCGGCCAGCCACATGTCGCGCTTCACGCCCCCGGCGAAATCGCGCGGGGTGTGGCATTCGCCGCAATGGCCGAGCGCTTCGACGAGATAGCGGCCGCGCACAAGCTTTTCGTCCGTCTCGTCCACCTTCACGACCCATGTCTCATCGGCGTAGAGCAGCTTCCACAGGCCGACGCCGCGGCGGATATTGAAGGGGAAGCCGAGCTTGTGCGGGCCGGGATCGTTGTCGACGGCCGGCAGGGTCTGCATGAAGGCCCAGAGATCGGAAAGATCGCCGTCGCTCATGCGCGCATAGGACGTATAGGGGAAGGACGGGTAAAGGTTTTCGCCGTCCGGCGACACGCCGCGCATCATGGCGTTGGCGAAATCGTCCTTCGACCACTGGCCGATCCCGTGTTGCGGGTCCGGCGAAATGTTGGGAACGACGAAATCGCCGAAATCGCTGGCGAGCACATGGCCGCCGCCGAGCTTCAGCTTGTCGTCGCCTTCGGCGTTGTCGGCGGCGTGGCACGAGGCGCAGCCGCCGGCCCAGAACACCAGTTCGCCGCGCGCCGCATCGCCCTCAGGCAAGGCGGCGAGCGCCGTCGCGCCGAGCGGTTTCGGCGCACTCAGGAACCAGAATGCAAGCCCGCCGACGATTGCGGCGAGCACAACGAGATAGGCGAGCTTGCGTATCATGCGGGATTAGCGGGTCTGGAACTTCTCGTGGCAGCTCTTGCAGGTGCCGAGGATCGGACCGACAGCGCCCTGGAACGCGGCGAGATCAGCGGGGCCGGCGCGGCCGGAGGCTTCCGTCGCGGCTGCGGCGGCGGCCTTGAACTGGTCGAGTTCGGCCTGCCAGCCTTCGGGGTTCTCCCAGATTGCTGCCGACGCCTTGGTGTCGGCGCCCATGTCACTGCCTTCCGGGAAGAACTCGCCAAACGACTCGGCCGTCGCGTGGAGCGCGGCGATCGCGGCCTTGCCGGCGGCCGGGCTATAGTCGATTTCCTTCTTCATCATGCCGGCGGCGAGGCCTGCGGCCGCGCCGTTCGATTGCATGAGCGCCTTGCGCACGGCGATCGGGTCGTCGGCGGCGAAGGCCGCCGTGGCGGTGGCCGCGATGAGGGAAAGGGCTATCAGGGTTTTTTGCACAAGATCCTCCTGGTGCTGGTTTCGCGCAGGTTAGACACCGAGACTGCGATATTTATTCCCGCGTCGTGATCACGCTTGCGTGAAATTGCAGGATTTTGGGTGCGACACAGTGTCAACGCACAATGAACACGGCCCCGCGGCGGGGCCGTGCCGTATTGTTGTGCATATCGCCAGCGAAATCAGGCGGTTGCGGTCTCGTAGAGTTCCAGCACGTAGTCCCAGTTGATCAGGCTGTCGACGAAGGCCTCGAGATATTTGGGGCGGGCGTTGCGGTAGTCGATGTAGTAGGAGTGTTCCCACACATCGACGCCGAGGATCGGGGTCGCGCCGTGGACGAGCGGGTTCTCGCCGTTCGGCGTCTTCATGATGTCCAGCTTGCCGTCCTTGACGGCGATCCAGGCCCAGCCGGAGCCGAACTGGCCGACGCCGGCGGCGATGAAGTCGGCCTTGAACTTGTCGTAGCCGCCGAGATCGCTGTCGATCGCCGACGCGAGCTTGCCCGGCAGCGACGTGCCGCCGCCGTCCTTCTTCATCCATTTCCAGAAATGGACGTGGTTGTAGTGCTGGGCGGCGTTGTTGAAGAGGGCCGGGTTCTTGCCGTGGGACTGCTTGACGATCTCCTCGAGCGAGAGCCCGTCCATCCCGGCTTCCGCCGCCAGCTCGTTGCCCTTGTCGACATAAGCCTTGTGGTGCTTGTCGTGGTGATACTCCAAAGTCTCCCGAGACATAACCGGCGCAAGCGCCTCGTATTCATAGGGGAGGTCAGGAAGCGTAAAAGCCATTTGGGACTCCTATTATCACAGCTAAAATTCGGTTCCCGCACGGCGGGCAGCCTTGGCGGGTGGTGGGGAAAGAGGTGCAGCACAACAACAACCACAACATACAAACAAACGCGTGCACCAAATCCTACAAGCAAACGCGTACGCCATGTCCTACAAGCAAACGCGTGCGCCATGTCCTATAACAAACGCGCGCGCCACGTCTCACAAACAAAGACTCGCGCCAAGTTCTGCAAACAAAGACGCGTTCCCGGTCCTGCGAACAAAGACGCGTACCAAGTCCGGCACGTTCGCCAAACAATGGCATACGCGCCAAAGGCGAGACGCGGATGCCGAGGCTTAAACCGTGCACCGCACCAAGTCACCGGCGCGGTGCGATACTCGCTCGTCAGGCCGCGTTTCGACCCTCAAACACAGATTCGCCCACCAAAGCAGACTTGCCCGCCGTGCGCGGATCTAATTGCTAAACAAACGCGGCGGGATTTGGTTCCGTGGCAATCAGGCGTGTGCCCATTCCCAATAGAGCTCGCGCGCCTTGGCGGCGACGGGGCCCGGCTGCAATTCGCGGTCCTCTATGCGTATGATCGGGACGACCTTGGAATGATTCCCCGTCGTGAAAATCTCATCGGCGTCCATGAAGTCCTCGACGGTCAAGGTCGTCTCGACGGTCGAGAAGCCGTATTGCGCCAGGAGATCGATCGTACGCGCCCTGGTGATACCGCTGAGAAACGTCCGGTTCGGTGCAGGCGTGAAGACCTGGGAGTCTTTCACCATGAAGACATTCGAGGCACCGGTCTCGGCGACGTTGCCGAGCATGTCGCGCACCAGGCAATTGTCGAAGCCGCGGCTCTTTGCTTCCAAGATCGCGCGTCCATTGTTGGGATAGAGGCATCCCGCCTTGGCATTCGTCGGCATGGTTTCGATGGTCGGTCGGCGAAACGGCGAGACGGTCACCGAAAAGCCCTTTGCCGGCAGCATCGGCGCCTCGTGCAGGCACAGGCAGAAGCGCGTCGATTCCGGATCGGCGGGAACGGACATGTAGCCGCCATGCTCGGCCCAATACATCGGCCGGATATAGACGGCCGTGTTGCCGTCGAATTTCTTCAGACCGTCCCGGGTCAGGCCGACGATCTCGTCGGCGCTCATGGTCGGCTTCAGGCCGAGCGCCTCCGCTGAAGCGTTGACGCGGGCTGCATGCCGGTCGAGATCCGGGGTGACCCCCTCGAACCAGCGCGCGCCGTCGAAGACCGAGGAGCCCAGCCACATCGCATGGGTGCGCGGACCGACGATCGGCACATTGCCTTCGTGCCAGTCGCCATCGACATAGGTCCAGGTCAGGCTCTGCGCTGTCGTATCGACCGCCATAGTTTCCTCCGCATATATTATTGGGATCACGGAAACCGGATTTGAGCGAAGCCGTCAATGTCCCTCCGCAATGCGCGGACCATATGACGCTATTGACCCGCCAATCCTATTTGACCAAAGTCTCGGCAACCGGAAAGGGACGATGCAGGTCAGGACTTACGTTTTCGACGCCTACGGTACGTTGTTCGACGTTCACTCGGCCGTCCGCAAACACTCCGATTCGCTTGGTCCCGACGGACCGCGGCTTTCGGAAATCTGGCGCACGAAACAGCTCGAATACTCCTGGATCCGAACCCTGATGGGTTCATACGCGGATTTCTGGCGGCTGACCGAGGAAGCGCTCGATTACGCGCTTAGCGCCACACCCGGCGTCGACCCGTCGTGCCGGGACAAGCTACTCGAAGCCTATTGGACGCTCGACTGCTATCCGGAGGTTCCGGAGGCTCTGGCCCGGCTTCGCGAGAAGGACGCCCGGATCGCGATCCTGTCGAACGGTTCCCCCGACATGCTGTCCGCCGCGGTCGATTCGGCCGGGCTCGGCGGTTTTTTCGACGCCGTTCTCTCGGTGGAAGCCGTGAAGACGTTCAAGACCGTGCCGCAGGTCTATCGCATGGTCACCGACACATTCGACGTGGCGCCCGCCGAAGTCTCGTTCCAGTCGTCCAACCGGTGGGATATTGCCGGCGCTCACAAATTCGGTTTTCACACGGTTTGGATCAACCGTGCCGGACTGCCGAACGAATATCAAAATTACGGCCCGTCCCGTGAAATCCGCGATCTGACGAACTTGTAGCAATCGCAAAGTGTTGCGGCGCTGCAACGATGCGCGGAGATTTGAGACCCGGTCACGTCCTTCGGAGCCGATGCCAACATTTTCCGCTCAAAAGTTTCGGCGAACACGGGTAAGGGCAATCTATCGCCCTACTCCGGCTGCGCCATGCGCCTCGCGCAGCGATTCTCTTACGGGACCATGATGAAAGATATTTCGCGCCGCAGTTTCCTTACCGTCACCGCCACGCTCTCGGCTGGACTGGCCCTTTCCGCCTGCACGACCGTCGATGAGGACGGCGAGCCGGTCACCGTCTCGAGCCGGGTGCCGGACTTCCCCGACTACGCAAGCATGTATGCGTCCGTTCAGGATGGCGGCTTCACCATTCCGGCAGTGCCTTACACCAAGATCCCGGAACGCTTTCTGCGCCAGGTCGTAAAAGATCCGACCGGAGAATCCCGCGGCACCATCGTCGTCGATACGCGATCCCATCATCTCTTCCTGGTGATCGGCGGCGGACGAGCGATCCGCTACGGCGTCGGGCTTGGACGCGCCGGCTTCGAATGGTCGGGACGCGCCGAAGTCGGCGCGCGTCGGGTCTGGCCGAAATGGTTCCCGCCGGACGAGATGATCGATCGCGATCCGAAACTCGAAAAATACCGGATGAGCTACGACAAGAAGAACGACGTCTATAATGGCGGTATGGAGCCCGGCGTCAGAAATCCGCTCGGCGCACGCGCGCTCTATCTCTATGAAGGCGGAAAGGACACGCTTTATCGCCTGCACGGTTCGCCGGAGTGGAACTCGATCGGCAAGTCGGTTTCGTCGGGCTGCGTGCGGCTGATGAACCAGGATATCATCGACCTCTACGCACGCGTGCCGGAAGGCACGCCCGTACTGGTGCGCTGACCCAACAAACGCCGGCCTCGCGCCGGCGTTTTTTTATCTCAGGCTCTTTTTCAGACTACCCAGTATACCCCGCACGAGTGCGCGGCCGAGTTGCGTGGACACCGAGCGCGCCAGCGACTTCATCGCGGCCTCGCCGACAGATTGCCGGTTCGACGACCGTCGTTTCGGCGTAGAGCCAGACCGGCTGCGGGACGACTTGGTCGGACGATCCTCCCCGTCGAAATCCGGCAGCGTCCAGCGCGAACCGCTTTCCGCACGGTCTTCTTTTTCTTCCTGCAGTTTCTCGCGCTCCGCCGCATCGGCGGCTTTCTCGGCGCGGGCCTTGAGCATTTCGGCAGCCGATTCCCTGTCGACCGTCTCATCGTAAAGTCCTGCGACGGGGCTGAGCTTTATCAGTTCCTTTCGCTCGTCATCCTCAAGCGGGCCGAGACGCGAGGATGGCGGGCGGATCAAGGTGCGCTGAACGATGCCCGGAACACCCTTGGCTTCAAGCGTGGAAACCAGCGCCTCCCCGACGCCCAGTTGGGTGATCGCTTCGTAGCAATCGAAATCGGGATTGGGCCGGAATGTATCGGCGGCGACCTTCACCGCTTTCTGTTCGCGCGGCGTATAGGCGCGCAAGGCATGCTGCACCCGGTTGCCGAGCTGCGAAAGGACCGTATCCGGCACATCGAGCGGGTTCTGCGTGACGAAGAACACGCCGACGCCCTTGGAGCGGATCAGCCGGACGACCTGTTCGACACGTTCGATGAGAATCTTGGGCGCTTCGTCAAAGAGCAGGTGCGCTTCATCGAAAAAGAAGACCAGCTTCGGCTTTTCCGGGTCGCCGACTTCCGGCAATTCCTCGAAAAGTTCCGAAAGCAGCCAGAGCAGGAAGGTGGCGTAGAGCCGCGGATTCATCATCAGCTTGTCGGCGGCAAGCACGTTGATCGCACCGAGGCCGTCGCGCGTCGTGCGCATCAGATCCTTGATGTCGAGGGCGGGCTCGCCGAAGAAGTGCTCGGCCCCTTCCCTTTCGAGCACGAGGAGCGAGCGCTGTATCGCACCTAGCGACGCGGAATGGACATTGCCGTAACGGCTCGAGATCTCCTTGGCGTTTTCGCCGAGGTGGACGAGCATGGACCGCAGGTCCTTCAGATCGAGCAGCAACAATCCTTCGTCGTCGGCGATTTCAAAGGCGATGTTGAGAACGCCTTCCTGTGCGTCGGACAGGTTCATCAGCCGCGAAAGAAGCAACGGTCCCATCTCGGAAATCGTCGCTCGAATGGGATGCCCCTTTTCGCCGAACAGATCCCAGAAGATGACAGGAAATTCCTGGAACTCGTAGGGATCGAGCTTGATCGTCTCCGCCCGCTTGAGCAGGAAGTCCTTCGCCTCACCCTTGGCCGCAATACCGGACAGATCGCCTTTGACATCGGCACAGAAGACCGGGACGCCAGCATTCGAAAACGACTCCGCAAGGATCTGCAGGGACACCGTCTTGCCCGTGCCGGTGGCGCCGGTGATCAGGCCATGGCGGTTAGCATAACGCAGTGACATGAATTCCTGCTTGAGGAAGCTGTCATCCGGATTGCGGCTGGCGCCAAGAAAGATACGATCCACTACGTCCCACATTGACGGCCTCGTTCCGTTTCATCGGTGATATCCGCGTATAGTCGGCGAGGCAAAAATCGGCAATGGCGGGGAAAAGCGGTTCGGGCGGGAAAAAAGAGGGCCAGCGCGGAACAATAGTCTTTACGGCCTCGACAGTTATTCATATTACGTAAACGTCAAAATTTGGAGCAAGACATGGACGAACTCATCTCCCGCATTACAGATTCTGTCGGAATTGACGCCGACGTCGCCAGGAAGGCCGTCGGCATGATCCTTGGCTTCCTCCAGAAGGAAGGGCCCAACGACAAGATCAGTGAAATGCTTGCGGCGATGCCGGGCGCGCAGGATCTTATCGACAATGCCCCGGAAGTCGGCGGCGGTATGTTCGGCGGTGGCGTGATGGGGCTTGGCTCCGCCCTGATGGGCCTCGGGCTCGGCATGGGCGAGATCAGCGGCGTTTCCAAGCAGACCGTCGACTTCGCCAAGGAAAAGGCCGGCGACGGCCCTGTCGACAACGTGATCGCCGCCATTCCCGGCCTGAGCCAGTTCGTCTGATTGAATTCGCGATTGCCTGACTATGCCCGGCCCAACGGCCGGGCTTTTTGTTTTGCGCCGCGCAACCAATGCTCTCATCCTTCGCTCGGGAGCGAATCGATGAAGCGACGCCTTTTTCTTACCCATGCCGGCACAGCCGCCCTTGGCGCGGCGACACCCTTTTCTGTGCGGGCACAGACGCGCCCTCTCCTCGGCTCCGGACTGCGCGGCACGCGAAACGCCCTGGAATTCGGCGTGGCGCCGGATACCGATATCGACCAGACCGCGGCCTTCCAGGCCATGCTGGAAACGGTCGCCGCCGAAGGCAACGCTCTCTTCCTGCCTGGCGGGATTTATGTTCTCGCCGGCATCGAATTGCCTGACGGCCTGCTGATCGAGGGAATTCCCGGCCGCACGCGGCTTGTGCATGCCGGAACGGGCCCTCTCCTTTCCGCGTCGCAAGCAACGGCGATCACGCTGCGCGGCCTTTCGGTCGATGCAGCGGGGCGTCCGGCGGACGGAGATCAGGGGCTTCTGGAGCTCCGCGATACGACCGGCTTCACTGCGGAAGAATGCAGTTTCGAGAATGCCGGCGTGGCCGCCATTCATCTGGAGCGCAGTTCCGCAGCGCTGATGCGCAACAGCGTTACCGACGCCTCCGGTGTCGCCATTTTCGGCCGCGATTCCGAAGGGCTGCGGATCGACGGCAACACGGTTCGGCGTTGCGCAAATGGCGGCATTCTCGTTTATCGCAGCGAGCCGGGGCGTGACGGGGCCGTGATCACCGGGAACAGCATTTCCGAGATCGGCGCGGCCAATGGCGGGACCGGCCAGTGGGGCAACGGGATCAACCTGTTCCGCGCCGACGATACGATCGTCGCCAACAATGTCATCTCCGGCAGCGCATTTTCCGCCATTCGCGGCAACACGGTGCGCAACATGCAGGTGACCGGCAATGTCTGTCGCGACAGCGGCGAGACCGCGATCTATGCGGAATTCGCTTTCGCGAACGCGCTGATTTCCGACAATATCGTCGAAGGGGCGGCGAACGGTATTTCCGCACCCAATCTCGATCACGGAGGCCACGGCGCGACGATCAGCGGCAATATCGTGCGAAACCTGCACGCGGATGGCCCGTATGACCCCGGTTTTCCCGGGTTCGGGACCGGGATCGGCGTCGAGGCGGACGCTGTCGTCACCGGCAATCTGGTCGAAAGTGCGCCGCTTTACGGCATCAATGCCGGATGGGGCCCGTTCCTGCGCGATGTGGTTGTCGCATCGAACACGATCCGCGATGCCCGCATCGGGATCGGCGTATCGGCGGCCGACGGCGCCGGGCGGGCGCTGATCCGCGGCAATCTTATCGCGGCGCGCGAAACCGGCATCCAGGCCCATGCCTGGGCGAAAGCCGTCGCGCCGGACCTGCTGGCCGATCCGGCGGCGGCGCCGGCCAACATCACGCTGTCGGACAATCTTTCGAGCGGCGGATAAGCGCGACAGCGGCGATCCAAGGCCGTCTCTTCGCCGTATTCGCAAATGAGGATTGAGACGACCGCCAGCCGGACCGGCTGCGGCGGAGAAGCAAAACAAACGGGCACGACCGGATGCGCTACCTGCGGATCGCAACGATTTTCATCACGCTGGTTTTCCTCGTGCCGATGGCGGCGGCGGCCGGCTGGTGGGCGACAGTCGACCGGCCGACCTCGTGGCGCAGCGCCAACTGGTCCTCGTCCGGCCTCCTCCCCTCTCCCGAACAGGAGCCGGATGCGGCGATCTATGTGCTGGCGGCGCGGACGGGCGGCTTCAAGGGCGCGTTCGCGGTTCACAGCTGGATCGTTCTGAAAGAACCTGGCGCAAACCGTTACGAGCGCTATGAAAAAGTCGGTTGGGGCACTCCGATCCGCCGGGACGCCTATGACGCCGACGCGGCCTGGTATTCGAACCGGCCCTGGGTCGTTGCGAAACTGACCGGTCAGAACGCCGAGGCGGCGATGCCGAAAATCCGCGCGGCGATCGCCAGCTATCCGTTCAGCCATCGCGGCGACTACCGGATCTGGCCGGGCCCGAACTCGAACAGCTTCGTCGCCCATGTGATGCGGGAAGTGCCGGATATCGACGCCGTGCTGCCGCCCAACGCCGTCGGACGCGACTATCTTGCCGGCGGCACGTGGTTCGCGGTCGATCCGGACGGCCGCGACGTGCATTTTTCGCTGTTCGGGCTTGTCGGCCTGTCGGCGGGCCTGCGCAGCGGGTTCGAAATCCATCTGCTCGGCCAGACCGCGGGGGTCGACTTCCTGCATCCGGCGCTGAAAATCCCGGCGATCGGGCGCGTCGGGATCTAGCGCATTTCAGGTTCAGATCGACTGGTTGTAGTCGCCGACCTCGCCGTTTTCGCGCAGGATGGCGTCGACGGCGCGGAACATGTCGAGCTTGCGCTCCTCCGACACCGGACTTTCGACCACGACGACGAGTTCCGGCTTGTTGGACGATGCCCGGACCAGCCCCCAGGTGCCGTCGTCGGCGACCACGCGCACGCCGTTGACCGTGACGAGATCGGCGATCGGATGGCCGGCCACCGTCTCGCCGGCGTCGCGCATCGCGGTGAAGCGCTCGACCACGCGCGCGATGACATCGTATTTCACCTCGTCGGGACAATGCGGCGACATGGTCGGCGATCCGTGGGTCAGCGGCAGCGCGCGGTAGAGGTCGGCCATCGACCTGTCCGGATTGCGGTCGAGCATCCGGCAGACCGCGATCGCCGTGACCAGGCCGTCATCGTAGCCGCGGCCGATCGGCGGATTGAAGAAGAAATGGCCGGATTTCTCGAAACCCGCGATCGCGCCGAGTTCGGCGACGCGGCGCTTGATGTAGGAATGGCCGGTCTTCCAGTAGTCGGTTTCGGCGCCGTTGGCCTGCAACACCGGATCGGTCATGAACAGGCCGGTCGATTTCACGTCGACGACGAATTTCGCGTTCTCATGCAGCGAGGAGATGTCGCGCGCCAGCATGACGCCGACCTTGTCGGCGAAGATCTCGCTGCCCTCGTTGTCGACAACGCCGCAGCGATCGCCGTCGCCGTCGAGACCGAGGCCGACATCCGCCCCGGTCTCGAGCACCTTGTCGCGGATGGCGTGGAGCATTTCCATGTCTTCCGGGTTCGGGTTGTAGCGCGGGAAGGTGTAGTCGAGATCGACATCCAGCGGGATGACCTCGCAGCCGATCCTTTCCAGCACTTCGGGCGCGAAAGCCCCGGCCGTGCCGTTTCCGCAGGCCGCGACGACCTTCAGTTTGCGGGACAGCGAAACGCCCTGCGTCAGATCATCAATGTAGCGGGCGCGGAAATCCGCCACGGCCTCGTAGGAGCCGCCGCCCCTCAGGTCGAAATCGCCGCCGAGCACGATGTCGCGCAGCTGCGCCATTTCGTCCGGACCGAAGGTCAGCGGGCGCTCGCATCCCATCTTGACGCCGGTCCAGCCGTTTTCGTTATGGGACGCGGTCACCATCGCCACGGACGGGGCGTCGAGCGCGAATTGCGCGAAATAGGCCATCGGCGACAGAGCCAGGCCGATATCCTTCACGTCGGCGCCCGCGGCCATGAGGCCTTGCGTCAGCGCCAGCTTGATCGACAGGGAATAGAAGCGGAAATCGTGGCCCACCACGATCTTCGGGCCCGCGCCAAGCCGCCGGATCAGCGTGCCGAGCCCCATGCCGAGCGCCTGGACGCCGAGCAGGTTCAGTTCCGGAGCCTTGTCGGACGCCGGGTGGCCGAACCACCAGCGCGCGTCATACTCCCGGAAACCGGTCGGTTTCACCAGGGGCTCCGTTTCGAACGCAAAGGTGTTCGGCTTGAGATCTGCGCGCGGTTTCATCGAAAGGTTGCCCCCTGTCCGTTTGAGGATGAATCGCCTGACGGTCCCGCAAACCTCTAAGCCGAGGGGGCCGCCATGTACAGGCGATGCGAGGCCTCCCGCATTTCTCTCAAAGAATCGATATCGCGCACTTGCGGGAACAAGTGTCGGGCGCTATAGACCGCCTCCGTTGGTCGCGGAGTGTAGCGCAGCCTGGTAGCGCACCTCGTTCGGGACGAGGGGGTCGCAGGTTCAAATCCTGCCACTCCGACCACTTCCTCAAAAACTCCAGAGATATTTGCCCGCCTCCACGCGTGGAGAGGTCTGCGCCCTGTCGCAGGAACGCGGACGATCGAAACGGGAGGCCGGCGCAGCCCCCCTTTTCCGGCATTCATCAAACTCGCGGAGCATCGCTGTCGCGAACGCGAACTGTGTAAACGTTAAAAATCCTCTCTCCCGCATTCCCCAGAAAAAGCAGGCGCAAATTGCGGGATATCCACAGCACCGCGGTTTTGCTTTCCTTGCATCAGGGAATTGACAGAGGGGAAGTCGATGGAACCCGCCAGAACGCCAGTCGAAAGGCGCCTTTCCAATCGAACTCGATGTTCGCACTTGGCCGAGATAAAGATCGGGGCGAATGTAACGATCCACGCAATCGTCAAGGATCTCTCCGGCGGCGGCGCCAAGATTCAGCTCCCCCGCGATGCATGGATGCCAAGATCATTCGTGCTTTCCATACCGGACAAGTTGCTTTATCAACAGGCAATCTGCCGCTGGCGTCGCGGAGACTTCGCAGGCCTGGAATTTGTCGCAGATCAGCCATGATTTTGACATAATTTGTAACTAACGCCGCCGCGATACCGGTTGTATTTGGCGATTTTTGCGAAAGCCGCCAGCGTTTCGGACGCCCTGCCCTTTGTGAGCGTGGGCCAATCGTAACCTCTCTCGAACTGAAAACGACAACCCCCTATTAAGACCAGTCAATCCGTTCCGGTTTTCGGCACGATTGATTAACAACGGACAATCGAGAAAATGGCGCAGACCGCCGCTCCGCTTAACGATGAAGCCGGTACAGGGTTCGTCGACCGAATTGCAGATTGCAAGACGAGCTATGACATCCTCCGCCTGACACGTGAAATCGCGAAATCCTACGATTTCCAGTACTTCTCTATCATGCGCCTGCCGAGCGCGGACGAACGGGCCCTGGCGTCTCTTTACATCATCAGCAACTGGCCGCCGGATCTGATCAACAGCTACGATCAGCTTGGCCTGCTGGAGCACAGCCCGGTGATCAGCGCATTGCGTCGGAGCACGAAACCCTTCGTCTGGCGACTGGAAGATGTGAACCGGAACCGGGCGGACGGACGGGAAGACGAAATCGAGACGCTTTTCGCAGCCTATGGTTTTCATCGCGGTGTCTATTTCCCGGCCCAGGAACCATCCGGAGAACGAGGCGCGGTGTCCTTCAGCGGCTCGCGCGATACACCGTCGAATACGGAGTTGATGGAACTGAGCTTTCTCTCGAACCTGATCTACGAGAAGGTCGCGGAAATCAAAAAACCGGCGCCGACCCCCGATCAGACTCTGAGCGCGCGCGAGCGCGAATGTCTGCACTGGACTGCCAGCGGGAAGACGAGCTCCGAGATCGCCACGATCCTCGAACTGTCCGAGCACACCGTGAATCACTATCTGAGCGCAGCATGCCAGAAGCTCGGCGCAACCAACCGGGCGCATGCGGTCGCGCGCGCAATTCGCGCCGGACTGGTGGACTGAACCATGATCAAAGCGGCTCATCCGCAACTGCACCTCGAGGTCAGGGAATCGCTGCGCGCGCAGCAATCCCTTGCCGAGATCGGCCTCGAAGACGCGTCCCTGCTCGATGCGCTGTCCCAGTTCGACCTGTACGGCGCCTGGCGCATCGATCTCGAAACGGGGATGGTTTACTGGACCCGCGACGTGTTCGAAATCCACGGGATGAATTTCCGGGAAGGCGCCGTGGATCTGAACAGGATGATATCCCTCTATCACCCGGATGACCGCGAACTCGTCATGAACTGCATCGAGGAGGCCGCCACCCGCAAGACAGGTTTCCGCTACGTTTTGCGGCTGACGACGCCCGACGGTCATGGCAAACTGGTCAAATGCAATGGCTGTTTTCGAATCAATCGCGAGGGACGCGAAGAGATCTACGGCACGTTTTCGCAGTTCCAGGAGCGCATCCGGACTGTCGCCGTCAGTTCGTGACGTTTCTCGTCACGAGGCAAAAACCTCAACAATCCCGAATATTTGAATCATGCTTTAACTATTATACTTCACGTTCAAAGTCCGATCCGAACCGGAAGAAACGCATAAGCGACGGCGGTGGCCAAGAAAGGTCTCGGATTGCTGATTTTCGACACTAAGTTGGTGTCATGTGAGCGTAGAAGGCGTTAAGGCGGCATTGTGAAGGTCATTGCCAGGAAGGTTTCCCCGAAATGGGCATTAGGCGCGCGGCTTGGCCGCGCGGCAAGCTTGTGTGCCTTGCTGGCTGCCGGCTCCGTCCCGTTCGTACCGTCCCATGCCCACGCCTTCGAACTGTTCGGCCGATGCATATTCGGATCCTGCAAGAACGGCGATGAGGACGGCCCGATCGATCCTAAACACTACGAGGCGACGCTTACCGTCCTGTCGGAGGGCGCGCCGGATCGTGATCTCGAAAAGGCGGTAGCGAATGCATCGCTTCTGTGGCGCGAGCGGCGCGAAGCAACGGCCGGCTCCGCCGGACTGCTGACGCGCGCGAAAGGCGACTACAAGCGCATTCTTGCCGCTCTTTACAATGAAGCACGGTACGCCGCCGAGATCTCGATCGCCTGGAACGGTCGTGAAATCTCGGCGATCCCCCCCGGCACGGAGTTGCCCGACAATATCGACCTGACGATCACGGTGAATGCCGAGGCGCCATTCCAGTTCGGCAGGACGGAGATCGTCAACCAGGCCCCGCCTGCCAGAACGCGCGACGACCGGGTCGACCAGCCGGAAGCCGAAGGCTTCATGACCGGCGCCCCCGCCTATGCCACCTCGGTCAAGAAGGCCGGACGGCTGGTTGTCGAAGCCTGGAAACAGCAGGGCTACGCGAAAGCCAAGATCGCCGAACAGCAGGTCACAGCCAATCACGACACCCGCGAACTGAATGTGCGCCTCACGGTAGAGCCGGGCCAACGCGCCGTTTACGGACCGGTGGAGGTCGAAGGCACGGATCGCATGCGCGCACAATTCGTGCAGCGTCAGACAGGGCTGATCCCAGGACGCGAATACGATCCGGACGATCTGAAACGCGCGGAAAAACGATTGCAGCGCCTCGGCGTGTTCAGCTCGGTTTCGCTGAAACAGGCCGAGCGGATCAATAGCGACGGCACGCTGCCTTTCATGCTCACGGTCCAGGAGAGGAAGTTGCGGCGCATCGGGCTGGGTGCAACCGTTTCAACCGCCGACGGCGCCGGGGTGGAGGGATACTGGCTGCACCGCAACCTCTGGGGCCGGGCGGAGCGTTTGCGCTTCGACGGGCGGATCGCGGGTCTCGGCACAACGACCGAATTTCAGGATCTCGACTATTTCCTCGGTGCGGAACTGACACTGCCTGGACGTTTCACGCCGGATACGGACATCGCCATAGGCGGGTTTTTCGAGCACAAGGTGCTCGATCTCTATTCGACGAACCGGGGCTCAGTCTCCGTTGCGGCCACGCATTTCTACAGCGACGAAATCACGTTCGGACTGGGAAGTCATGTCAGTTACGGCCAGTATGACGACGTCTTCGGCCGCCGCAATTTCGGCGTTGTCGGGCTGGAAGCGAGCGTGGAATATGACACGCGCGACAGCGAACTCGACACGAAAGACGGGCTTTATCTGCGCGCAGCGGCGAAACCATTTTACGAATGGGAGTTCGGCAACGCCGTCGGCAAAGCCGAAGCGGAGGCCCGTATCTACCGCGCGCTCGGGCCGGAGGAACGCACTGTCCTCGCGGGGCGGCTGAAAATCGGCACGATTATCGGCGCGCCCATTTCCGAAATTCCACAGGACGAATTGTTCCTGGCCGGCGGCGGCACCTCCGTGCGCGGCTATCCCTATCGCGGTATCGGCGTGCCCGTGCAGGGCGGCACATCCGGCGGACGGGCCCTGTTCGAGGCTTCAGCGGAAATCCGGCAGGACGTTACCGACACGATCGGCATCGTCGGCTTTGCCGATGTCGGCCACGTCAACAGCGGCGCGTTCCCGGATTTCTCGGGCGACGTTCGCGTCGGCGCGGGCCTGGGCCTGCGTTACGACACGGGCCTTGGTCCGCTGCGCCTCGACGTGGCGATTCCGCTCAATCACAAGGCCGGCGATCCGAATTTCGCGGTCTATGCAGGTATCGGGCAGGCATTCTGATGACGCGTATCCGACACCTTATCGGCCTGCTTATCCTCGCTGCGCTCGCCGTCTGGTGGAGCATGCCCGCATTGACGCAGGATTCCGAAGAAGCACAGAAATCCGGCTTCATCCGCTTCGTCGAGGAACGACTGTCCACGCCGAACCGGCAAATCAGCCTCAACGGAATTCAGGGCAGCCTCTCATCGGATGTCCGCTTCACGAGCATCACGATCGCCGATGAAAACGGCGTCTGGCTGACAATCGAAAATCCGAGACTGCAGTGGACACGCACCGCGCTTCTTGCCGGCAGGCTCGACATCCAAAGCCTGACCGCGGAACGGATCGACTGGCCGCGCATGCCCGTTGCCGATCAGAGCATGCCAGCGCCGGAAGCGAGCGGCTTCTCGCTTCCCGACCTGCCCGTTTCGGTCGATATCGGCGAACTCGCCGTCCAGGAAGCGCATTTCGGTGCTCCGGTCTTCGGGCTTGAATCCACCCTGTCCCTCAACGGCCAGTTGTCGCTGAACGACGCCGCGCTTGCCGCCAATCTCGACATCCAGCGCCTCGACGGACCGGGCGGACAGCTGGCATTGCAAACCTCCTATTCGGACCAGAGCGGACAGCTCGACATCGATTTGTCGCTGCAGGAGCCGAAAAACGGTGTCGTCGCGAACCTGCTGAACATTCCTGAACGCCCGCCGGTGGCGTTGACGATTGCCGGATCGGGGCCCCTTTCCGAGTTTGCCGCACAGATTGCCTTTGATGCGGATGGCGAACGCGTCGCGGACGGCTCCGTAAACGTCACCGAAGACGCATCCGGCGCTCGCCTTCTCGGCTTCGACCTTTCCGGCCCAATCGCCCGTATCCTGCCTGAGGAACATCGTGCCTTTTTCGGCAGCGATACGGCGCTCACGGCGCAAGCCCTGCTGCGTGCGGATGGCGGTATCGATATCCGGGAATTGCAGCTCGACAGCGGCGCTCTCGACATCTCCGCGTCCGGCTCGACGCTAGCCGACGGCTTCCTGCGCGACCTGACTGTGGACGCGACGCTGCGATCCGCCGACGCTGGCCCCGTGCGCCTGCCGCTCGGAGGCGAACCGGTAACGGTCGACAACGGAAAGCTCTCGCTTCGCTACGGCACCAATGACGCCGACAGCTGGACGCTGTCCGGATTGATCGACGGCGTCACCCTGCCCAATGCAGAAATCGCCGAGCTGAGCATCGATGGCGGCGGCGCCATCGCCGGCCTGGACACCCCGGACAATCGGTCGGTCACATTTTCGGTTCAAGGCGAGGCATCCGGGATACGGCCCCAGGATCCGGGCGTCGCGAAGGCGGTCGGCGACACGATCACCTTTTCAACCGATGGCGACTGGAAGACGGCGGAACCGATCCGCATCGAAAATGCCCGGATCGCCGGAAACACGCTGGATATCGATGCGCAGGGCCTTATCGAGGACATGGTCTTCAAAGGCAGCGCAAAGGTGGAGGCCGCCGACCTGCAGGCCTTCTCGCTCGTGGCCGACCGCGACCTCGCCGGCAAGGCGTCGCTTGGCGTGAACGGAGATGCCGGCCTCGTCGGCGGAAGCTTCGATCTTACCTTCGACGGTTCACTGACCGATGCGCGGATCGGCACCGACTCCGTCGACCGGCTGCTGGCCGGCGAAACGCGGCTGACAGGCGGCGCGGCGCGGACAGAGGACGGGCTGAGATTCCGCGAACTTGTGCTTTCCAATCCGCAGGCCGAGGCGCGCATCGACGGCAGCTTCGCCAGCCGCAGCGCGGATTTGCAAATCAAGGCGACGATCGCCGAAATGGCGCGGATCGTCGACAATGCGTCCGGACGCATGACGCTGGACGCTGCCGTCAACAAGCCGGAAGGCTCCTCGCGAGAGGCATCCTACGACGTGAAGGCGCAGCTTGGCCTCGCCGATGCCCGGCTCGCCGACCGGGCCGTACCGGCCGCCAATCTGACCTTCGACGGCCGGGTTGCCGGCGCCGACATCATCGGCACGATCTCGGGTGACGGTTCGATCGGCGGCGAGGCTCTCGCGGTCAAAGCCTCGCTGGCGCGCAGCGAGGATCGGGTGTCGCTCTCCGATCTGCTGCTCCGTGTCGGCGCTGCACGTCTGAGCGGCGATCTTTCGAGCGAAAACGGTCGCGTCGACGGACAGGTCGAGATAGCGGCGAACGATATCGCTCCGCTGGCGGCGCTTGCCTTGGTGGATGCCTCCGGGGCGGTGAACGGAACCGCCGAGATTTCAGGCACTGCCAGCGATCCGCAGGTCGCCTTTACCGTGCGCGGCACGGGAATCGACGCTCCACAGCTTCGCGCCGCGTCGGTATCGCCGATCACGCTCTCGGCGTCGGGCAGCTATGGCGGCGGTGCGGTTCGCCTGTCGCAGTTCAATGCGGAAAACGCGCAGGATCTGAAATTTTCGGGATCGGGCACCATCCCGCTGTCTGGTTCCGGCCTGTCGGTGTCGGTCAATGGCAACGCGCCGCTGGCGCTTGCCGAACGGTATCTCGCGGCGCGCGGCACGCGGCTCAGCGGCACGTTGCGCATCGACGCGACGATCGGCGGCTCTTTGTCCGCGCCGAGCGCCGACGGGCTGTTCTCGATCTCCAACGCCTCGGTCAACGATCCGCTGTCCAATCTGCGGCTGAACCAGATCGGGGTGGTGGCCGGGCTGCGCGGCGACACGCTGTCGATCAACCGCATGACAGGCCAGCTTGCCGGTGGCGGCTCGGTCAGCGTTTCCGGCACGATCGGTCTTTCGGGACAATTGCCGGCCAATCTCTCCATCAGGCTTTCCAACGCCACCTATTCCGACCGGCAGACGATCCGGACAACGCTTTCCGGCGATCTCGCCGTTTCCGGCGGATTGACCGCCGGCCCGCTGATTTCCGGCCGGATCGACCTGCTTGGAACCGAAATCACGGTGCCCGAAACGCTGACCGGGGAAGCGGATCTGCTCGACGTTCGCCATGTCGATCCCGACAGCGGCACGCTGAAGACCCTGCAGCGCATCCAGGCCGTGTTGCCGAAGGACAGCGGTAGCGGGCCGCAGGCGCCGGTCCGTCTCGACGTGACGCTCAATTCGCCCAATCGCATCTTCGTGCGCGGGCGCGGGATCGATGCCGAAATGGGCGGCCGGTTGCGCGTGACCGGCTCGCTGGACAATCTCCAGCCGATTGGCGGTTTCACGCTGATCCGCGGACGCCTGTCGATCCTCAACAAGCGGCTCGACCTGACCGAAGGCCGGATCACGATGACAGGTTCGCTCGACCCCATGATCGACCTGACTGCGCAAGTCAGCGGCGAGGACGTCGTCGCGACCCTGCGGCTTTACGGCCGGGCATCCGATCTTTCGCTGAAGCTCTCCTCGTCACCGGAACTGCCGCAGGACCAGATCCTCGCCCGCGTTCTGTTCGGCAAGAGCATATCGAGCCTCTCTCCCCTGCAGATCGCCAATCTCGCGACCGCGGCGGCGTCTCTCGCCAGCGGCGGCGGGAGCGGCGGGCTGTCGGAACAGATCCGCCAGGGGATCGGCGTGGACGATCTCGACATCACCCAGGACCAGGAAGGCAATGTCGGCGTGCGGGCCGGCAAATACATCCAGGACAATGTCTATCTCGACATCCAGGCCGGCCAGAGCGGTGGCGAGGCGTCGATCAATCTCGATATCACCGACAGTCTGACAGCGAAGGGCACCGTCGATACCGAGGGCGATTCGAAGCTGGGTATCTTCTACGAGAAAGACTACTAGGGCCGGCGCTCAGGCGCGCAGATCAGCCGTGCGGGCCTTTTCGATGCCAAATACCGACAAGGCTGTGCGAACGATGCCAGCCTTGTCGAGGCCGGCGAGTTCGTACATTCGCTCGGGCTTTGCCTGATCCATGAAGATATCCGGCATGACGAGCGCGCGGACCTTCAGGCCGCCATCCAGAAGCCCTTCCTCCGCGAGGAATTGCAGGACGTGGCTGCCGAAGCCGCCGACCGAGCCTTCCTCGATGGTGATCAGCATCTCGTGCTCACGGGCAAGCCGTCTCACGAGTTCGCGGTCGAGCGGCTTGGCGAAGCGGGCGTCGGCCACCGTGGTGGGCAGGCCGTAGCTGTCGAG